>JAABUW010006967.1_pt1 | contig 13867 bp, 1 predicted proteins | sample 5560081 | NCBI WGS metagenome assembly JAABUW01 (sample SAMN10711882, study PRJNA513363) | rock metagenome | isolation source: Antarctica rocks | place: Antarctica: Victoria Land, Knobhead sud
CTTGTAAAGTACTATATAATTAGTATTTTATTTTTTGTAAAGTAACTTTTTATTTTTAATCTATATTGTAGCACAATTTCTATTAACAATAGTTTAAAAAAGAGTTAATAAGATAGATATTTTGCGCTTTAAATTAGTCTTAAAAATAATATATATAGATAATACAAAGCAAGTCTTTTACTTAATAGTATAATATTAGCTATTCAATAATATTCGAATATTTAAATAAGAAGAAATTTGATTTTAAAAAGTTTATTCTTTTAATTAGTTTTAATAATAATATATACAAGTAATACAAAACAAATTCGTATATTAACTATATAGATTGAGACAATAGACAATATTAAACATATTAATTAATATATTACTGTACAGGCTTTTGCTGTAATTATCTCTTTATTCTTCTCTTGTAGTAAATCGATAGTTCCCCGGATTTTTGATTAGATTACAATAGAAATCTCGAATAAAAATAATAAGAAATCGATAAAATCTCGAAAATAAAATCTATTTATTAGTCTCTTACTAATAGACTTTTGCTTACAGTATAAGAATTGTAAAAATCTTATAAAGAAACAAAGTTTTTTTGAAGATATTTTATTAAGTATTAATCAAATATATAAGATAAATAGAGATAAACTATATTTATTTCGAAAGTCTTTTATATAATAGATTGAATTTGCAAATCTTTTATAGCTACTCTTTATTAATTTTATTACTATAGAAATTATTTTATTCTGTTAAATATATTATTGTCTATAAATGTATCTTAAATTTTGTACTTTTTCTATTGTACTAGCTCTCTTTTTAATTCAATACTTTTTTCTTTTTATATTTTTTAATTTTTTTTTAGTTTAATATTATTTTGCTCTGTTGTTTGTAGTTTTTTTTTTTATTTTTTAATCTAACTTGCAAATTAAATTTTTCTAATTGCAAAAATATAAATATAACAACAGCAGAAATATAGATAAAGATAAAAACAAAATCGAAATCTAATATAAAAATATAAAATTGAGAAAAATATCTAGTATTAGTATTAATATCTATTTGTTTTTAAGTTTTCGAATTTAAAATATTTGAAAATCTGTTATACTATATTTGTTAGCTTTAATATTCTTAGACTGATCGTTCGGTTCTAATAGTTGGAACCGAATTGCATAAATTATGAAAATACTAACTATATTAGGTTAAAACTTGGTCTAATTAGATATAACTTTCGGGTCGGATTATAGATTTTGGGGAAAAACCGATTCGAACGGTCAGTCTAAATATTTTGTAAAAATCTTTAACAATTTATTATTGTTTGTCTATTAACGCAATACGCGAGATAGATATAAATGTCGAAGATATTGCAATAGTAGTATTAGCTACAAAGACTTTGAAAATTTTGAAAATTTTAATTAAAATAGTTAACGCAGATTTTTGATATTTTAAGACAATTAAACTTGATACTTTATTTACTTTTAAAAAATTTAATAACAATAATAGCAAACGCTTCGATAATAATATATTAAAATATGCAATAATAAAAACAATTAATATATATAGAAGTTATTTATAACTTTTTGTTAAAAATAGAATTAATACTTAGAATTAATATATTTTTGCTTTATTTATCTTGTTAATTTTTGTAGAAATTGAAAAAACAACTTAATTGTTTGCTCTAATTAATTAAAAAATTAATATAAAGTTGCAAAATTGTTGTTGCATTAATTATTTAATCTATTGCAATATTATTTAAATATTGTTCGAAAGAGTCTTTTTAACAAAAAGAGAAAATAAGAGATATTAACTATATCGAATTTTAAGTAGATACAATATAATAAAATATAAAACTAAAAATAGATTTTACTCTTTTGTAAAAGTTTTGTTGCATTAACTATAATTTAATTTTTTTGTAAAAATCTTGTTATATATATTATATTATAAATTCTATATTATTTTCTATATTTATTGAGAAAAACTTTTATAAGTTCTATTATAAGCAAGTCTTTTATAGACAATACTACAGTATTTAGTTAGTAGAATAATATTGCAAATTTTTGTTGTTTTTGTTGTTTATTGTATTATAAGACTGTTTTTTTTTAATCTTTTCTTATTCTTAATCTTTTTTTTTATTGTTATTTAGTTTTGTTAAACTTGATTTTTTATTATTAGATATTGTATTAGAGTCTTTATTAAGATTTATTTTTAATTTAGATTTAATAAGTTTAAATATATTTGTTTTTTCTAAATATTAATCTATAATATAATTATTAAATTTTGCTTTTTTGTAAAATACGTTGTATATAGTTATTTAATAATTATTTGTATATTTGTTTAATTCTATATTTTTCGAATTATAATACTAAAATATATAAAGATATAAAACAACAATAATTTGTACAAAAGTATTTGCAAAATTATTAGTAATACTTAAATTTTTTTTTTACAAAATCTATATTTAAGCTATTTAATACTCTTAAAAGTAATTTTTTCCAAATTAACTACTTTAACATTAAAATAAAAAAGAAATTTTAAGTTAGCAATATCTATTTGGTTTATAATCTCTCTCTTAAGTACTTTGTATATATTTAGATTTTTAAAATATATTTTGTATTTGCTTTTTTATTGTTTTAATCTTTGTTACAAATATCTAAGAAATTAAAGTATTTTTAAAAAATACAAATTGCGACAAACTATTGCGTAAACTATTTATAATATAAATAAAAATATTATTAATTTGCAAATAACTCTTAAAATAAAAGCTAAAAAAAATTGTATTTGCTAATTGTTATTGTAAAACAAACAAAATTAACTATTGTTTAAAAAAGAAATTTACAATATTTCGAATAAATTTGTTCGACTTTATATAAATATTTCGAATATATATAATATTGTTTTATTAAAATCGAAATTAAAGATTTTCGAAACAATTAAAAATCTCGATTTTTTCTTATTATATATAGAGATTTTTTTTGACTTCTTTTAAGTTAATATATTAGTACAAAAAAGATTGTTTAAAAGAAATTTGTAATAGTTGTTTAAAAAAGTCTTGTAGTACAATATTTAAAATATATAATTTAATTTTTTTTTTTTAGTTTTTTAATTTTTTAACTTAGAGAAGTTTTGTTTAATTTAATATTTTTTGTATTTGTATTTTTTTTATTTTTTTTCTCGAATAATTTAAATATAATTTTGTTATTTTTTGTTGTAATAATAGTATTAAAGAATTTTGTTATTGCAATTTTAAAAACTTTTTTTACAAAAAACTTAAAAAACTTTGTTAAAATAGATTTAGATTAAAAGATATTAAATTTTCTTTTTTTTTATAAAAATATTGTTAGTATATTTTATCTATTATAATCGAAATATTTACAATAAGAAAATTGTTAAAAAATAGTTTTTTTTTATTGTTAAAAAGTTTGCTTAAGCTGTTTTTTAATTTTTGTTTGCAATAATTATTGCAAGCAAAAAAAATTGTTTCTAATCTATTTTTAATACTACTATTAAAAGTCTTTTTTATCTAAAGTATAAAAATATTATTGTATATTAATTTTACTAATTGTAATTTCGATTTTAATAGTTTTTAATTGTTAATAAATACTTTTAATAATCTTTAAATTAAGATTTTTTCTCTCTAAACAAATATAATAATAATTTGAGAAAAATTAAAAAGACTCGAAAATAAAAAAGTAAAATTAAATTATATTTGCAATTATTCTTTTTTGAACAAACTATTATAAACAATTTTTAATAAAGTATCTATATCTATAAATACAAGAATATCTACTATATAAGTATTTAATATTTCTAATAATACTTGAAATTATAATTAAAATATTGCTATTAAATATTAATTTCTTAAATCTATAATATCTTATTCGAGATACTAAGATTGTATCTTATAATAGCAACAATAAATCGATATATCTATTTATATTATCTACTACTCTAATTATCTTGTATTTTAATTCTTATCTACTTTGTTAAAATCTTAATTTTTGCTACAATTAACTATTGCTCTAAAAAAGTTTGAATTTTCTTTATAAAAGTCTTAATTCTTATTTATTTTATTAGTAATTAAGTTTTTGTTTTTTAAATCTCTCTTTATATTTATAAAAGTTTTTTGAATACTTGTTTTTATCTACTTTATATTTATTTAAGCTATCGATATTTTGCTTTTGTAAAAGACTTTTATAATTAATAAATTTATTAATTTAAACTTTTTACAATATATTTACTATTGCAAACTTTTTGTAGATAATTAGTTTATTTGCAATTAATTATCTTATATTGTAGACTTTTAACTTTTAATTAATTTTGTTAAAAATTTTCTACAAATAATAAAATCTATTATAAGTTTTTTACAAATATTATTAATATAATTGTAGAAATTATATTTGTTAAAAATATTTAATTCGACAAAAGAATATTTTTGTATATAGATTTTTCAAAATAGTTTAATCGAGTAAAATTTAATAAAACAATATATTTTATTAATATTAAAGAGTTCGATATATAATTTAAAAGTATTTAATCTGAACTCTTTTTCGAAAATTTTTGAAACAAAATTTTTGTATTAAAGCAAATTAAAATTGTTAAGAAAAACAAAATTTAACAATTTCGAGAATCTAATTTTTGTATTATTGAGATAAGAATATATATTAAAAAATAAAATAGAAAAATTAAGTTTTTAATTAATTGTCTGCAATTAAATAAATTAAAATAAAATTGTATTAATTACTATATTTTTATTCTTTTTTAACTAAAAAAAATTAATATTTTTTAATAAATCGAAATATTTTACAAAAAGAATTTTAATAATATTATTGTTACTAGAATAATCTAGCAAGCGCTTAAACTAAAAAAAGTTACTTAAGTTTTTGTATTGTTAACTCGAAAAACAAAAAACAAAAAACTAGACAAAATTATTTCAATCTAAGTAGCTAGTATATTAAGTAACAAAAATATATTTGTATTATAGTTGCTATTTAAGTTGTTGTTCGAGAATAAAATAATACAATTAAATATTTAGATTAATATAGATTTCTTAGAAAATATTAATATTATATTTAACAACAATTATATCGAGTTTAAAGTTAATAAGATTGCAAATATTTTTTTGTTTGCAAATTTAGATATTAATAACAATAATTTATTTTATTTTAATAACTGTAAAGTTTTATTTAATATTAAACAATTAATAGCAAAATATATTTACAAACAATTTAATTTGAACAACAACTTTTAAAAAATTGTTTTAATCGATCTTATTTTTTTTAAAAAAAAAATCGAAACTATTTTACAATGTATTTATAACTTCGAAATATATAAATAAAATCGCAAATATAGAGACAAACTTGTAGTATATATAGATGCAAAAATAGTTTAAAATTATTGAAAAAACTGTTTTTAAGAATTTTATTAAAAAGAAAACAATTAATTTTGTACTATTCGATAACAAAACAATAATTTGTTTTAATTTTTAGCAAAAATAATTTGACAATATTTTCTATTAGCGCGAAAATATATTAGAGATCTGTATTATATTTGAGATTTCATAAAATAACAAGAAAACAATCTATTAAATACTCGAAATAATATTTAGCAAAACGTTTTAGTATTGATAATTTTCTGCTATCAAAGTACTAATTAATATTTTGCTAAAAAAACTTATAAAGAGTTGTATACTTGCGAATATAATTAATTTAGACAAAATATAAGTTGTTGTTACAAGATTCTCCCAGAGATATGTAGTCTAGAATCTGCATAGAGTTAGTCTTGACAGACGCATATAGATATTTTGCTTCGGAGCACATAGTTTGTTTCTTAATTTAACTATTACTCTTACAATTATTGCTTACAACAATATTCTTATAGTTTAATAGCTTCAACTATCGATTAGTTCTTTGTATCTAATTTATATATCTATATTATTTAATTGCAGTTCTCTAAATTACTTGCAAAACATTTGTTCTACTAGAGTTTCTTATATCTAATCGAGAGTCTTTGCAGTTCTTTTAATAGATTTGCTTTGTTTTGTATATATATCTAATTTAGTAGTTGTATTATCTAATTGCAAATCTCTATTCTATATTTAAGCAATAATATTTGCTAAAGACGCTTTGTGTAGTTAGCAATTATCGATAACGTTAAAGCAATTCGAATTGTCTACAACTATAGATTAGAAACTTGCTATTAGTAGCAACAATATTGTTAGCAAACAAGCAGAGCACTCTATATTATTTGTCGAAAATACTCTTTGCAATATATTTATTGCAGAGTTCGATTAATATTTTAATATTATATAGAACAATATTACAAAAAATATTATAACAATATTAACAAATCTAATTTAATCGAAGTTTGCAAAAATGCGTTTAAACTTGCTATTATCTGCTTTAATTTCTACTATTAAAGAATTCTTGTAAGCGTTAATTATATTGCAATTTTCTACAGTTGTATCTCTATTGCTTTTAACAACAATAAACAAACTACAAACAAAAAAGATAGACTTCTTTAATTCTAAATATCTATTAAATTAAAAGACAAGTATTGTTATTGTTGCTATAGTAAATGCGAGCAAGTATGTTTTCTATCGCAATATCTATATCTTTGTTGATAGACTAAAGAATTTAACTATACTATATAGCGACAAAATTGTTAAAAATATTATTGTTGCTTGTTTGCGTAGCTCTGTTCTAATATAATATTCTATAAAGTTGTTTAATCTTGTATATATAGATTTATGCTTAATTGTCTTTATTAATAATTGATATTATCTTCTAATTAATAGATTTAAGATATATATATCTACAGTATTTGTATGGTTAATGTTGTTTTTCTATACTTTTGTTACTATTAAGTATATATCTCTATATATATAGATATTGCAAATACTTTATTTAACAAAAACAATTAATATTATATTTACGCACAATTAACTTATCTTAATTTGGAATTAATTTATATACAATTGTATTATAATCTTTTAGAATCTATATCTTGTACAAAACTTAAGAGCTTTCTTGAATAGATAGATAGTTGTAAGTCTATCTAGCAAAAAATAGTAGACTTCTATTGTGTTGTATTGTTGTTATCGTAGAACTTTTAGCAACAAGTCTACAATTAGTTGTTTTATAATTGAGAGTTTTTGCAGCAATTCTATAATCGACAAACTAATTAGCAATTCTACAATTGTTTGTTGTTGTATTAATTCTTCTACAAGTCGCAAGATTAAAAGATAAACAATTTCTTTATATAGTTTTTAGTTAACAATAGCAAGTTTCAAATCTATCTAATTGATATCGAGTTTAAAAATTATAGATTTTATATTAAAGAAGAGCTAAAGCAAAATAATTAAGAAAGAAGATATATCAAAAGTTCTAGAGACAAAAATTAGACAAATTTAAAATATTTAGACAGATTAAATTTTAAATATTCGAAAAAATATATTTTAGATTTATTTCTAAATTTGTTTCTAAAGATTTTGCAGAGATAAAACGCGTCTAACTATTAAAAAAAACGCATTTTCTTAGATTTCTTATTATATATGTTTTTGCTATAAGATTATAGCTTATTTTCTTAAAATAATAATAGATTGTTACGGAATTCTCCCAGAGATATGTAGTCTAGAATCTGTATAGAGTTAATCTTGACAAACATATATAGATATTCTGCTTCGAAGTATATAGTTTGCTTTCTAATTTAACTATTATTATTACAATTACTACTTACAGCAATATTCTTACAGTTGTAATATATTTTCTTTTTTATATAAGTTGTCTTTCTCTATATAATCTAAAGCAGACTTGCAATATATAATTTGCAAGCTTTTATCAAATCTCTCTATTACACGTTTTTCTTAGATTAACAAGTTATTGCAAGTTTTTTTCAATATTTTTAGTTAATATTTGTTAGCTAATTAATATACAAGCTAAACAATTGTTTAATAAACAAAAATCTGCAAAATTAATATTTCTTGTAGTATTAATTTATTTAATAAATTAGTAGATTTTCAAATTCAAGACAATTGCAAAAAATTAATTTAATATCTACAAATACTATAGCGATTCTAGAATTTTTGTTATTAAAAATAAAAATATTCTTTTAGATTATTTAGAGAAAACTTATTTTTTGTTTAATATCGATTGCAAACAAAATGCAAGATATATTGTTATTACAATATTCAAATTTTTAACAACTTGATACAAATTTAATATATAAAAGATTGATAGAATTAATTAAAATATATTTGCTATTTATATTTAACAAATTTCTACAAATCTTAATTTAAATTAAACAAAATTTTTAAATAGATATTTCGAAATTTTTGTAGTTGATAAGATTTATACAATCAAAAATATACAATTTCAAATAACAAGAATATTAATATAGCTAAATTGCTTTTTTAATTATTTAATAATTAAAATCTCGATTTTTAATAATATATTGAATATAGCAAAATATTATTTGTTAATCGAGACTTGCAATATCGAAAAATAGTAATTTAACAAATTCTTGAAACAAATAAATTTTATTAGTTTATTAATCTTTTTAACTAATTTAACAATATCGAGATAGTTAAATTAAAAATAATTAAAAAAATCTTTTAAAAATTTATTTTTTTGTTTAATATTCTTTCTAATATTTAAGAAGCACGTATTGCGCAAATATAATAAAATTGTCTAATTTGACAAATTAATACAAGCTTATTTCTATTTAATTTTTTATCTACAATTAACAATTGTCTTTTCAAAATTTATTCGATTGTTATTAATTGTTGTTATATTATTGAGAAACAAATCAAATACAATATTATAGAGAAACAATTACTAGAAAAGCTTATTGATAAAAAGACGCAAATATATTTATTCTTTGTATATCAAAAACTAGAATTACTAATATTCTAAATAAGTTTTTTAGAAATTAACAAGATAGTCAATTTTAAAATTGAAAATATTAAGAAATATTTAAGTACAAAAAACTTTGTATATTAAATTGCTAATTTTGCAAAACTAGATCTAAATATTAATAAGAATTTTAAGAATTCAAATTAACTATTGGCAATTGTAAGAGTTTTGTATAATAGCTTTTTAAAAATACAAACTTTGTTGCAAAATCTTTGTTTATAGATATATATATATATATATATGTTTAAAAAAAACTTGCGTTTTCTTTTATTTGTTTTATAAAAATCTTTTTTGAAATTTGCTATTGCAAAAGTCTTTTACAAAGTTTAAACTAACAATTTTGTAAATTATTTAAGATATTTATAAGATTATTGTGTAATATTGTATTTTTGTTGTCTTTCTATATATTTAAATATTGTTTAAACTCTTGCAAATCAACTTCTATATAATAATATTATATATATTTGCGATTTAATATAGAGAAATAGCTTAAAAATTTGATAGAAATTTGACAAAATACAAAGTTTTAATTATTCTATATATTCTATTTTGCACAAAATACAATTTTTAATATAATTGCTAATATTTGTATTGTTTCGAAATCTTACTTAATAAAAGTATTATTGCTTAAACTATCGAAAAAAATTGACATATAAATTGTTCTAGCAATATTGTATACGTCTATTTGTACTATATATCAAAAATATTTAATAATCGACAAATAATTAATAATATAATTAAAACTATATTGTAGATTTTTGCAAAACTTAACAGAAAGATATTTTTCGATAATAAAGATTCGAACAAAAAAGTAATTTGCAATATAGAATAATAAACTAATTGCTAAAAATTTAATTAAATAAAAGAATTGTTTTAATAATAAAATAATTCGAGAAATTTATTCTCTATACAAATTAATGCTGCAATTGATAATTGTATACAAAGACAAATATATAGTACTTAAGAACAAGAAAACTAAAATAATAGACGTTAAGAACAACAAATAATATTAAAGAAGACTTTTAACAAAAAAGAGAATTAAATAGATAGTATTATTAATACTAATGAAGATTTACAATAAAATCTAAGAAAGATTTATAATAAAATCTAAAGAACATTTACAATAATTAATAGTAATAGACTCTAAGATATTCGGGCAATTACAATATTTAATTGCAAAAACTAAATTTTTTTTTATCAATTATATTAGATAGCAATATAAAGACTTTGAGAAAGACTTGCAACAATAAATTATATAAAAGACTTTTATAGCGCAAATCTTTGTCAAATATATCTTCTTTAATTTATTTTTATTTTTAATTCTTTTTCGATTAACTTTTATCTTTAATTTTTTTTTGACTAACGTTTATCTTTAATTTGTTTTCGAACTTACTTAAGATTGAGCTATAATATTAGTATTATAGTTTCGCGATTTCGAAAACTAAACTCTCTAAAAATATTGATATAGACAATAAATAATAGTATTTTAAATATTGCATCTTTATTTTTATTCTTAATTTCGATATTATTAGCAATTAATATAACAAATGCAAATAGTAAGAATTCTTAAGATAATAATTCAATAGAAGCAGATAGTAACATTGAAAAAAAATTGTTCAATTTATTCTCTATAGAAAACTTGTTTAATCTATTTTCTGTAAAAAACTTATTTAATTTGTTTTTTAAAAAAGACTTGCAAGACTTGTTTAATCTATTTTTAATAAATTTTTTTGTTAGTATATTAGATAGTAATATACAAAAGCAAACAACAAATTATAAGAATAAAAGTATTAACAATATTTTTAAGAGCAGCAATTTGTTAAAATTTTAAATTGTCTTAAACAATATCGAATTATCGATTAATAAAAATTTCTTTATTATAAGTACTTTTTTTATTGCTAGACAAAACTAACATTTATAGATTAGCAATAACTATAGTATTTTTTAGAAATCTTAATTACTTACTTTTTGACAATATTATAATAATTTTTAGTCTAAAAATAATAGTAACAATAATATGTCTACTATATTTGCAGATACGTTTTCTATATTTATTATCTACAAACTATTTTTTTAAATACAATCTCTCTTTTAGATTTTTTTGTTTAAAGTAGTTGATCTACAATTAAAAAAAAGTATATTTTTATCTTTATTCTATTTAATTTTAAGATTCTAATTTAAAAAAACTAATAATATAAGATCAAACTATATAAAATTGATTAAAATATTTCGACTAAAAAAGATTTTTACAAAAAGAAAGAACAATTTAATAGATATACTACTATTTAAGTTAGACAATCTTAAAAGATAGATTTGTTGTTATATTTTTTTGTTGCAGCTAATACAAAAGATTTTGTTAATAATTATTATAAAATAGCTTTTTTTAATTTAGCAATAGAAAAATAAAATTAGATAACAATATATTAAATAAACAATATAGCAATATTAATATAATTTATTAAAACTAATACAAACTATTCTTTTTGTTATTAATCTACAATCGAAAATATATTTTAATATAGCTTATTTTGTTAATAAATTAACAGAATTATAATATTTACAAATATAGAATAGTTTAATACGTTTTGTATCGAATAATATATACTATAGTACTATTAATTATTTAATTATTTTAGATAATATTATTTGTATTTTCGAGAATACAAATAAAATTAATTGCTGTTAATATAATTGCGTTATTTTTATAGAGCAAGATTATTGCTAAAAAAAAAAAAAAAAAAAATAGTGCGCTTAAATCTACAAGCTGTTGTTAATATACAATATTATATATTTATCGACTTTAAATCTCTATTTTTTAATAACAAAAATAAAACATTTATTATAGAAAATCTTATTCTCGAGATAGATATTAATAGCGTATTTGATTATTTAACTATTTATATTAATTGCAAATACAAAAATAACAACCCAAAAAAATTAATTAGTTTTTTCTTTTAATTTTTATATTTTAATTTTTTTTATAATAGATATTATATTATATATTCTATATAACGCTTGTATTAAACTAGAGAAAGACTAAAAATTAACTACTTTAATCGAGACTATAAAAAAAAAAAAATCTATAATTTTTTTGCTATATTTTCTATTTATCGACAACTTTAATATATATAAAAATATATATCGAGCACTTAAGATATTTTATTTGATTTTGGAATATTTTTTCTACAATAAAAAACGCAAAATACTTAACTATTTTGTTTTAATTTTAAAATTGTATAAAGCAAATATTAAATCTTTTGTAAAAAAATTTGTTAGATTAATTAAAAAGATAAATCGAAATATAAAAATAACTATTAATAAAAAAATTAAAATAGTTTGTATTTTTGTTATAGCTTTTCTAGAAAATCTTTTTTAATAAACAAATATTGCAAAGTTTCTTCAATATAGTACTACAATAAAATATTAATCTTACTATTGTTTTAAAGAAAAGTATAACAATATAGAGTACAATATAATAAATAACAAGCGCTATTATTAGAAAACTATAAAACTATAAAACAACAAAAATATATTAATAATAGTATTATTAACAAGAATCAAATTAATTTCTTAAAAAAGTTAATATTAAAGCTTAATTATTGTTTTTTTAAAAACTTGTATTAAACTTAGATTTTATATTATTGCAAGTATATAATATTTCTTATTCTAAATAGAGAGAATTAGTACAAAATTTTCTAGTAAAAATTGTTTTTATCAAAAAAGAAAATATATTATATTTTAAAATTTTTTAGAATTCTTGTTTTCTATTAGAGTAATTATATATTTAATTGTTTGTTTTTTATATTTAATTATAATTATTTTTCGAAACAAAAAGAGTTTTTCTATTAATTTCTTTAATTCTTTGTATACAAATTACAGTAAACTAATTTAAATTTTTATTTATTTAATTAACAAAACAATATTTGCAAAAACAAAAATCTATATTATTGCAAGCTATTGTTAAAATCTTTGATTTAATAATTAAAGTTAATACTTTAGTAGACAATTAATACTATATCTATAAAAAGAAATTGCACAAGATAATTATAGAAAGTCGAAAAATCTACAAGTTTTTTATTTAATATATTATAGTTGTTAAAATGTCTCTCTTTTATAAGAAAGTAAATAAAATTAAAAAATATTTGCAAAAAGATAAGAATATAGATTACAAAACAAAAATAATAAACAATAAAAACAATATTTTAAATAAGATTTTTTTAGAAACAAGAAATTTTAATTCGAATTCGAATATAAATATTTTAAATAGAAATAGAAATAGTTCGAATAAGATTTTTTTAAAATATTAACAATATAGACTCTTTAAAAACAATCGATTTAAAAAAAATTAAAATTTTTTAAAATTTATACTAAATTATATTTGACAAAAATAGCACAAGAATATATTATTGTAATAAGTATAAATATACTAGTAAAAAAACTTATATATATATAATCTTGCAATTTCTAATTATATTAACTAGAACTCTACTTTACTAATAGTCTATAAAATATTTAAATATATAGCAAATATAATTGTTCTATTAAATCTAATAAGATATCTTTTTGTTAAATACACAATATTTTAGTTAATAAAATTAAAAATAATAAACATATAAAATTACTTTTATTTTAAGTTAATAGAAGTTTTGCAATTATTAAAAGACAAATATTTTTTGTTTGTAAAAAGTTTTTTTTTAATTAAAGAGCAAAACTATAATATCGAGAATAAAAAATACAATACTTAGAAAGCAAAAATCGATTTAAAGTATTATTTGTTAATAGTCTCTATAGCAAACTTTCAAATATACAATAGACTAAAAATTAGTTCTAATATCAATATAATATATTTAAATTTACAATATATTTTTGTTCAAGATCTAACAAATACTTATCGACAAAAATACAAACTATATATTTTTCTCTTCGATTATAAAAGATTAAAGTAGTTTCGAATAAACTGATCGTCGGGTCGGGTT
>JAABUW010006971.1_pt1 | contig 13854 bp, 15 predicted proteins | sample 5560081 | NCBI WGS metagenome assembly JAABUW01 (sample SAMN10711882, study PRJNA513363) | rock metagenome | isolation source: Antarctica rocks | place: Antarctica: Victoria Land, Knobhead sud
CTAACTTTGCATAAATCTACTTTGCCCAGGATCCTAACTCAGCCACTATCGGATTGTCATGGACCATCAAGCGCTTGGACACACCCGCCGAGTATACGTGGTTCTCCAGGGCTTAATCAAGTGGGGAGGTTTTGAGGCAGATAGGAGTAGCTTAACGTAGTTTGAGATTCTTCAACATGACTTGGATTATGAAAGGACGGTCTGAATGTTTGATTTGCCGGGTGTAGCAGGGTAATCAAGACTGTGTATCCACCACGCACCCCGAATGACACGTCATGGTGCAGTATCACCGCCACTCGTCGACTTCGACCGTGCCGTTTCGTTGAAACGTCCACTCGCTCCGTTTTGTTGGTAGAACGTCTACGGAGAAGGAATAGATATATAGCACAGCTAGCCTCGTCTTGTATAAGGTTTCCCAGTGATCCTCGATTGAGTCTCATTGTCCCTATCACGGTGCTACGTCGACCAGCAAATAGGCCCGACGCTCAGCTCCTAGAATCGGCGACGGTCGTCTGAGCTTCGGCAAAGTTGGACTACCGTGGTCGAACTTGGCTGGAATAACTCGAGGACACGCGTGGGTGTAGCCGAGTTAAGTGCCGGTCGAGTAGCGTGGGCTAGAAATGCAGAGGCTATGAGTAGGCTAGGTAACGATAGTGACTTTTAGTGACTTTTAGTGACTTTTAGTGACTTTTAATCTCGAATCGCTGGTTCTCCCCGACTCTCAAGTCCATCCCTTTTATAAACCGTCTTCCAGGCCTATCTTCGGTGATGTTCGGCGATGTTCGACGATGGTCGGCGATGTTCGACGATGTTCGGCGATGTTCGACGATGGTCGGCGATGTTCGACGATGTTCGGCGATGTTCGACGATGTTCGGCGATGTTCGACGATGTTCGGCGAGGTTCGGCGATGTTATCCGATGTTCAGCGATATTATCCGAGCTTCAATTCACGATCGTGACAGTCCCATTCCACGTCCAAGACGATCTCGTCCGGTTCTCTGATCTCGTCTACGCGGCTACACTCATTTGTCCGCTTAGACCCAGGTCCCGCCTGTCTCGACGACTTGGTCGACTCGACGAGCTCGTTGAGTACCTCCCTGTCTGTTCGATGTGTGATTGGGCTATCTGATCGGAGACGGATCGGAGCACCGTGACAGTGATACTCTGGAAGCTCAATACAGATTTAGGGGATGGTACTATTACAGTTCTGGATAGTAACTACGGGTTGACAATATTGGTTCTCAGAGCTTAGGAAAGACAAGTACCTTGGCCATCTAATTATGTGTGTCCAGTGACCTTGGCAAACCCACTAGAACCTCACAGAACCTGTCACGGATCCTGTCACGTATGACGGATCGACTCGGGGGGTGCCACAGACTAAGACTGGAACACGGAGTGTCTCTGACTTGTCACTGGAGGTATTGGGGCTGTGACCCAATGAGGTGGACACTAGGACGAGAGGTGTGATCAACGCCGCTGATCGAATATGACCGCCTGTCCAGAAATGTCGAGCACATTCCATGACCGAACGGGTGCGACCGTTGATAGCCGCATATCGGTACCTCAATCCACACCGGGCAGCGAGTAAATACCCTCAAGTAGGCCGGACCCGCGATAGTGGCCGACTATTGCGGACGCTCATGAGTCTGGCGGACAAGCAGAGGACGTGGGTTGGTAAACCTCTAGAATGCCCTAGAAACGGAGAGAAGGATCATGAGCGGAAAATGCCGAGGTATGCAGAGATAAAATAGAGCGACCAGATTGGCTGATATCCGCTAGAGATCTAGTATCGAGGTACTTGTAGCTAGTTTATGCAACGTCCTGTCACTAGCGGATCTACCCTACCGACGACCAGCCTGGCTGTGGAAGTGTCCACCCTCAGGTTGAGTGATCTCTTATGCTGTGCAAGACTAGACTGGTAAGTACGTCTTGCCCGCATTCATCGTCTGTTGTGTTCGACAAGTGTTGACCATGTCAACCTGTCTTTATTTTAATTTTCAAGACCATATCATACCTGCGATTGTGTTCGACAATCGTCTCCATATATTGATAGTCAACGGGGCATGAGGTCGATCCAAATCATAGTTGGTTGGGTACGGTCATAACAGAAGCCATCTAGGATGTCTTGGGTTTCCTTGTCAATGTTGAGTGAATGATCAGCTGAAACCTTAGGCCGACCTGGAGTTGATGTCCTTATGCTTCGTGAGTCTGATGTGTAAGGAAGCTTATGATTGTATTAGGGAGCTGAATTATCGAATGGATTGAAAGAATCATGATGGACAATCTCACTCGAGCGAAAGAGTTACGGAAGACTACCGAAGGCTTATGTAAGAAGACCCGGGGGGACTCGATGTGTTCCGATGATGGCAAATGTCATTGTACAGGTGATCTATATACTCTCCAGAGGCTATTTACCCAACAATGAGTGTAGCAACATCTATACATAGCTAACAATCGATCAGACCCTGCTATAAGGCCCTTTGTCCATACCCTTTCTGTCTCTAGATATGGACCCGCTTCTCCCCGGAGCTGTATTACGAATTTCAGCCTTCCCTCCTCCTATCGCTTTACGCCGGTAATTCACCGGCCATGTGATGAGTCCTCGGGACCTGAGGTACCTGAAATCCAGACGCGCTAACGACCTCTCGATCAACCCCCGTGAAACGTGATAATAATGATCGATGGGAACTTCCTTTTGCGGTTCCGTTCCCATCAAATCAATCATGGGATTGGTCCGCCCTGAGATTGGTCACCCCCGTTTCATCTCGATGCAGGATTGAGGGTATGGTTGGGTTAATAAGACCGAGCAGACTCCGCCCGATCTTGTCTCTTTCTCTCATCATCTTTACTCAGTCTTCCTTCCGTTCTTCGATAGAACAGTCCGCTCTGTCCTATCTCCTGCCTACCGATCCCGACCTTGCGATCATCATACGCCTACGCTCGTTCCGTACGATCTTTCCTGACGTAAAACAAGTGAGTATCATCTTCTTCTTCTTCTGTAAACGCGTGCGATCGCTTCCACAGATCACCGACACTCTCTCATCATGCGCTTCCTCACCCTAGCGGTGTCCGCTCTCATCATGCCCTCTGCTCTCGCCGTCCCCAGTCACGGCAAGCTCGGCCGACGTGCATGCAAAGCTCCGGCGAACGGCACGTCCGATGACGCCGGCGTCACTGGCGTCGGTGCGGCCATCGCCAATGCAACTCCCACAGACACCGCTGCGTCTCCATCCGACACCGCGCTCCCTGCTGATAAGGGCACTCACCCGATCGCCAACGGTACCACCACTTCCTCCCTGATCACCAATAATACGACCGCCAATGGTACCTCGTCCGCTCCTGTCGGATCTGGCACGCCCACCTTCCCACCTGGCAACAAGCGCGGTATCGTCGTCCTCGGTACCCCTGAGGAGCAGTGGATGGTGAATGCGGTGAACAAAGTCGATTCCATCAAATGGCTCGGCAACTACTATCACGGTCCGCCATCAGATGTCACACTCGACCCCAAGATCGACTTTGTCCCGCAGATGTACGACAAGGGCAGCTACGACAAGGGGTCGTTGATCACGGATATCGACATGTCCATCAAGAAAAACAACAAGTACATCCTTGCTTTCGGAGAGGCTGGCACTACCGGCGACTACTATATGGACGCCGCAACCGCCGCCGGCCTATGGAAGCAGTACTTGGCTCCGTATGCGGCAAAGGGGATGAGTGTGAGCGCGGCGACCAACCTTGATGGACCTGGACCGGCGGATTGGACCTACCTCGACCAGTTCATCGGCAATTGTACCGGCTGCGATTTCGGTTTCCTCTCCTTCCACGATTTCGGCTACACCGACGACCAGGCGTTCGAACGATTGAAGGTGTACGTCGGCAACATTACCGATCGCGCCGACAAGCTCGGGGGTCTACCGGTCTGGGTCGACAACATTCAGAAATGGGGTACGGCTCAGAAACAGATGGAATACCTCGCTCAAGCCATCCCCTTTCTCGAGAATCATCCGAGGGTGGAACGATACGCCTACATCAGTCCTTCCGGTGCCGACGCGAGTGCGACGTTGGGTGACAGGTTCTTTGACGATAATGGCGGAGTGACCGAGTTGGGCAAATACTACTTCGATTTCCCCTCCGATGGATCTTCTCCGGGTAACGGGACTATCACCTAAGTCCAGTCATTGGATTATGTAGAGAGTAGCATGCTGGTCATGTCTGAGTGATGTATATTGTTGGTACATGGAATGCACGAAATCGTGACGCAAGAAGTTTGGCCTGACAAATGCAGCGAGCTCGGTCCACTCTTGATCTCGCCTGATGCAGTGTGCCTACATGTGAAATGTGAGGAGAGGAGCGGATGAGGTTGAAGCTGCTTTCTGCATCTCTAAATCATTGGTATCAGTGACAGGCGACTGGCGCACGAGTCTCAACGAATGGTTGGATCATTCTTCTTGCCAGTTCGAAGGTGGGCCGGCCGCCACATGAAATGCCACGTTTGGTCGTTTGGTGCTCGGGTCGCGTTTCAGATTGGGGTCATGGAATCAGGTCTTTCCTTTTCCTCGTCGCGCTCAGTCCGCCTTTTCCACCTATCAAACCACTATTTTCCGCTTCATCTGCATCACCGTAGAGCCCGCTTGTCTACTGGTACCGCCTTGTCAAAGCCAGTCGAAAGGACGGGACTCTTCGCGTCGTACCCTGTCCCTTAGGTCGATCATCAATTTACACTGCCCAAGCCCTTCTTTCGCCATCAACTCGCAATCGCTAGGCCACGATCTTACGCCTCTTCCTTTCCTCGTGATTGCTCTCGATACTCATGTAAAACCTCGTATCCTTCCGCTCACTCTCCCTTTCCAGATCGTCTCGGCTTCCGACACTTCCTAAGACCTCTTTCATCTCTACACCGAGCTGTTCGACAGCATCATGGCGGCGACTCGGAATATCAAATGTGCGTTGCTCCATACTCAAGCTGCCTCTAGCTTTCCGCTCTGAGTCTGCAAGAGACATGCGCTGATGAGTGGCTATCCGCTTCTTCCTTATCCCTTGATCGTATCCCTGACATCGGTCCTGTCTCTGATCTCTGACTCGGTGTCAATCATCCAAACGTCTCTGTCATCAATCTCCGGTGCTCGAGTAGGCGTGGTAGTCGGCGACGGAGCAGTCGGAAAGGTCAGCGGCGTCCCCTGCAAATCACCCATCCCAATGCTGGATTGCGGTACTTCATGAAAGAGACCCGCTGATACCCCTACACAGACCTGCCTCCTGATCTCCTACACCACTAACGCCTTCCCCGGCGAATATGTCCCCACCGTGTTCGACAATTACTCGTCGCAAGTGATCGTTGATGGGATGACTGTTTCGTTGGGGCTTTGGGATACCGCTGGACAAGAGGACTACGAGTGGGCTTTAGCCAACCTCGAGCGGGCGGACTCATGCTGAGCTGGTCGGGCGAGTGTAGTCGGTTGAGGCCATTGAGTTATCCTCAGACCGATGTCTTTCTGTTGTGCTTCTCGGTCGTCTCCCCGCCTAGCTTTGAGAATATACGGACGAAAGTACGTCTCAGCTGCTCCCTCCGACCAAGGACCGTCGTCTTCCTTGTGACGGATCGTTGTCAGCTGGAGGACTGAAGCTGATGGCATTCGAAGTGGTGGCCCGAGATCCAACATCACTGTCCGTCCCCTTCAGCCTCTGCCATCCAGCCACGCTGACTCGGCGCAGCCCCCTCCACTCCCATCCTCCTCATCGGCACCAAGCTCGATCTCCGTGCCGATCCCGTGCAGATTGACAAGCTGAGGGAAAGGAGGCAGGCGCCAATACAATACTCCCAGGTATGACATGCGCTCAACGAAGTCATGCTCGCTGATCCGGTGTCATAGGGCTCGGAAATGGCAAATGTCATCAAAGCGGCGAAGGTGATGAGCTTATCGAGGAGGTTGGGCGGAAGCTGATGCGGAGTAGTACCACGAGTGCTCGGCCTTGACGCAGAATGGGCTGAAGACGGTGTTTGATGAGGCGATTCGGACAGTCTGTGAGTCTGCCCTTTCTTTCCGGCATCACTATTCGGACCAAGAGCTTCTTGCTTTGAATCTCGCTCGACCTTCATCCTGTTTCGCCTTGGCCGATTCTCCTTTGGATGCTCCACGTACCCAGACTTCGCTGACCCCGGCCAGTGAACCCAAACCGACGCACCGGCAAAGCCAAGAAAGGTTCCGGCTGCGTGGTCATGTGACCCCGACCCCTTCGACTCCCTCAGCATCGTGTACCACCATCATCTAGTCTCACTGTGAATGTTCATCCGTCAGTCCTATACGACGATTTCACGACCTTCCTGTCATGCGCGCATGCATATTTGTCGCGCAACGTAAACTTACCACCATTAAAACGTCCAGTCTTTGTTTCGGTATATTGAGGTATCTGATGAAATCCCCAGTGAAGAGCAGACAGCCAAGGGGTGCTGGTAATGAGCAAAAACGACCGAGGCATATGAATCCCATCGGAGAGAATTGTTAGATGACAAATGACAAAAGTGGCTGAAGATGGTGAGGGTCTTTGCAGTATCCCACAGCTGAAGAGGAGCCCACTAATTCCGCTTTGGGCCGACAGGCATGAAAATATAGTACTTGGGGGAAAGATACTGCAGTTTTAGTGCAGAGATAGTCAGGTTTTTGGAGATGCCTGGGCAAGAGGTGAACCAGACCATGCAGAGACATGCGGCCAGCTTAAGAGGCAGCCTCACCTCACATGTGGCAAATTTCCCTTGCATCTGAGGAGTCTGCGACACCGGGGGTATATCGATCGATCCGTGAGTCCATCGAGATTGAGTCGGTGGCCGCGCATGACGAATGCCTGTTCGTCCCCGATCTGGAGCACTACCTGACACCGCTCACGATATTACTCGGAATCCAGCGAGGGTAATGTGACGGATCTGCCTGCTTGTCGCTATGGATCCGGCCGGAATATCAGGTCCCCAGAGCAATGTATCAACCAGACCCACCCGCGTCAACTCTCCCATCCTCACAGCGCTTCCTCCGTCTTCATAGGTGCCAGGCAGCTTATTCCTCATCATATCCTCCGTCTCCGCCATTTCCCAGCCCGAATCTTTCCTCTTCCTCGTCCTCTTCATCCTGCCTTCTCGGCTCCAAACCCTGCATCATCCCCATAGCTTTAACCAAGAACGGCTTCAACTCCGTCAATTCCAACGGGGTCAAATTCGTAACCTACGCACCCCACCTCGCATCAATACTCCCTCCGACGCAGACTTGAGCGTTGAGGGTTGGACGACGTACCTGGAGATAGCTGCCGCGCATAACGCCCTCGCTCTGTAAACCTATTCGGATCTTGGCTTGTCGGACCTCCCTCAAGTCTTTCAATAGGGATCTCAACATCGAGGGTTGAGGCAGGTCGTCTGAGGCTCTGTCTTCACATTAGCATGATCAGGTCGATACATCGATACATGGTCGAGGTAGACTCACACGTCGAGGAGGACTTTGGAGGTCTCGAGGAATCGTCGGGGTAAAGGCTCGAACCCCTCCGCATTCGCTTTCTCCTCTTTCAACAACGCTTGCAGCGTCTCTTCGCCCGTCAGTGTCAGACTCAATCCCACCTGAAGCACAGGGAGGGTTGGACGACGTACCGACAGCTAGCCAATCGGGGGGTACGATCCTGCATTTCCGTTTTCGTTTCAGCGAGAGTGCTAGCCAGAGAGGTACAGATGAGGCGGAAGGGGGTTGGAAGGGACCACAGATGCCCTGCCCTATCGTCAGCTCTTCGAACCCAGCCAGCTTGGTACAGCCGTTTTGCATCAAGAGGAGCTCACGCTGAGTAGCCGGACTCTTGTCATGGAGAAGAGAGGGACGATATCGATCACCTCCTCCTCGGCGAGAAAGGTGAGTTCGTCAGGTGAGAAGCTCGGCTGGAGGGTCTTGGAGAGGGCCATGATGGCTTTTTGAGAGCTCGCAGCGGGTGCTGGCACGTTGTAGGAGGGATAGGGACTAGTTGAGAAGAGTCTCGACGCGTCGTGCTCACCACGTGGCAAATCTGAGCAGGTTCTTATCTGCTTTGCAAACAAATCTGTAACCGTGACATATCTACCTGTAGTCGCCGAGAGTGACTCGCTAGCGTTTCTCGGTATTCGACTATCCGACGACTGATTCCTTGAAAGGGCTGTAAGCAATAAAAGTGGAACCTTTGGCCTGGTGCCAACGACTGCTCCAGATTCGACCGGTTTTACGCGCCAAGAGACAGCGGACTGCTGCTCGCGTGCATAGGCTTTACCCACTTTTGCGACGTGGCTCGCGACAATCACGACATAATCGCTAATGGAAGCATGTTGCGAGAAGTCAAGCTGAGGGAAGATGAGTGGCCTGGGGTGAACGGGAAGTCCGGGACTCTATATGGTTAGTCAGCTCTTTGCGACCATGCCACGTCTTCCGGCTGCTCTACCGTGTCAGGAGTTTTGGGGACGTGATCGATTGGATTGGGTGAGCTGATGGACACGCGCAGGGGTCTCCCTTCGAATATGGCTCCTTGTAGCCGGCTGCATCGGTCTCTTCACCCTCTCCCAATTCATCTTTAGTAAGTCCCCACACCTCTCTTACCAAAGCTCATATCTCCTTCCAGCATCAAATGATCCCGCATCGCACTACTCCAAAGCCCAGATCCTCACTTCCCGGGACTACCTGAACGCCTCAGCCTCCGACCCCGCCCCGTTCGATTTCTGCCCCGTCTTCGGACCGGGCGACGCGGTCGCCGAACGGCGGGGACAGTGGGGGCTGCTTCGGAGCAGGATGCATACGGGGAGTGGGGCGAGGGTGCAGAAGGTTGTTCAGAAGGCTATGGCGGGGTTGCCAGTGACCATCAGCGTCCTCGGCGGGTCAGGTGGGTCCTCCTTGCACCCTAAAGAAAACAATTGATAGTGCAGTGTCGGCGTGTCATGGTGCGGGAGATGATCCGGTTTCGGGACGATGTTACCCTGCGAGGTTCTTCGAATGGTGGAACTCGGTGTTCCCGCATCCTGCTTCGGAACTTACCAACGGCGCGGCGAGAGGGACCGATTCGGCGTACTTTGCCTATTGCTCGATGCACCATCTTCCGGATCAGACGGATATGGTGATACTGGAGTTTGACGCGTCGGATCCAAAGTGAGTCCAAATCCATTGATTTTGATCCTTTGGTAGCTGATGCGAACAGTGACCCGCAATGGCTCTCGCACTTTGAGCTTCTAGTCCGCTCAATCCTCGTTAGACCCGATCAGCCAGCGGTCATCATCCTCGGCCATTTCTCCCCCCAAATCCAGGCGCAGAACGGGTTTGCCGGTCCGGAGCTACTTCATACTGTCGTCGCCCAATTCTACGATGTCCCTCATATCAGGTGAGATTTCCCTCTCGCTTCTCCTGTCAATGGCTGATCAAGCATCTCAGCGCGAAAGGACTACTGTACAACGAATACCTCTCCAGCCCCGAAGAGTCCCGCAAAACCTTCTTCGTCGACCCGATCCTAGCCAATCCGCAGGGACACGATCTCATCGCCGACATCCTCATCTCGTATATGCAGTCGCAGATCTGCGCGGGATGGGCAGCGACCATGGGGCACGCCTTTGACGTGCCCTACATGGGTGCGCCAGCGTCTGACATGCCCGACACGGCGGGTCTCCTCGGTGGGACGGCGAAGGAGCAGACCGAGGACCTGGCGTCGGAAGGAGGTGGATTGGCAGCGAAGATGCGCGCTATCCGAGTTCCGCAAGCGATGTTATCCGATCGACCAAGCGATATCCTCAAATTCAGGGAGGTCGCCCCATTCTGTGTTTCAGCGAACGATCTGATCAACCCACTCCCACCGAGTCACTTCTTCGGGTCCGGATGGCTCGCTCATCATCCGACCAAAGGGGCTACGCTGGTAGAGAAACATTATTGGTACGCCGAGATTGCGGGGTCGAAATTCCGTGTGCCGGTGACTCTGAGCGCGGGAGACGTCGCGATATACTACCTCCAGTAAGTGTACTACATTTCGAGATGATAGCGAGCATTGTGCTGATCAGGACCAGGAATCCCGAGGAGCGGAAACTCGGACGCGCGGCGTGTTGGGTGGACGACAATTACGCGAATGCGGTGGAGTTGACGGGGACTGCGGACGTGCATGACACGACGCCGACGTGAGTTCTACCCTTCCTGGATGCTTGATCGCCGCGGGGCTGACCGGTGTGGGTGTGCCAGGATTACGCCCATAGACGTAGGCGTTGCAGCAGGACCTCATTTTGTGAGTTTCCTTTCCAAGGAAGAGGAAGATTGGGCTGATGGGAAAAGGTCGAATGTAATCTCCTCGGAAAGGATGGGGAGACGACGCCGGCATTCAAGCTGCTTGGAGTGTACGTCCATTGATGAACCGCTGGAGATACTGATGGCCATCATAGATTTGCGACATGAGTCTCCCCCGTCCAAGAGCGATCTCGCCGATCGCAACGAGAGCGTCTTTCCGGGAATCAGTAGCATAGCTTGGAGCACGGTATGAATGGGACACTTCGCGATCATCAGAATCCACCTTCTTCTCGAAACCAGGTGGTCCGGAGGCAGTCTACGCGTAAAGTCATTCCGATCTGGCTGTTGCCATTCGGTATATCGTGCTCGGTCTGTGAAGGCCACTTAGCCAACGGCCTGTCATGGTTCCGAGGGCTGAAAGTATTGACGCGGTGTCGAAGGTTTTGAATCCATGCCTCAGGCATCGACTCCAACCTTCAGTTGCCGAGACATTCCTTCAATCATCCGCCGCATCAGTTTGTATGAAGGATTAAGTTGTGTGGGTGCGGGTGAGGGGAGGGGCGGGGAGGCTGACATGAAGGAGCAAGACAGAGGGCCTCCGGCGTGTCTCTGCAGTAATCAGGCCATGACTTGCTCACCTGGGCTTGATTGAAGACGTGTGTCAGAACTCATGGTTGTATCACAATGCTAGGCTCAACAGACGTCCCGATTTGCCCATTCTTGCCGGAACTTGTCCAGACAGCATGCGACCAAAACCAACATGAAATGCCTTTCTTTCCGCAAGGCGAACCAACAATTCTGAACGCGTTCAATCTCTTCCAGCCTTCGACCCGGCCAGACTTGCCAACTCTTGGAGCTGTGCGTCAGTATCACTCACTAGTGGTTGTCGCACTCTGAGAAGACGCTACATCCTTTGGGGCTTACAACTTTGTCCAAGACGCCAAACACCACAAGCAACTATCCTTTCACACCCGCGTTTCCCTTCGGTGCAATCTTTTCACCATTCTCTCCTGATTTCCACTCGGTTCAACAGCGCGCTTGCTCAATGAAGCCGCTGCTACTCTTTGTGAATGTACATACGCTGCTCATGATCCTAATGCTTGAGATCTTATCTCTGTTTGAATCCCAGAGATACAGGCCTTACAATGACCACAGGAGAGACAAACCTGGATGAGGGTGGGACTTACGTATCTGGTGAGTGCCTTCTCAGAAGGGCTCTGTTGCTGCTGATTCAGGTGGAGAAATGACGAGGTCGGATGAGGAGCTCCTTGCTCTCATGGAGGAGGGGATGAGAGAGATGGAGGTCAGCTGCCAATCAAAGGCATTGCAACAAAATCTTGGACCTCCACGAGGGGTCAGCTATTCAGGCCAGTCCACCTTTACAAGCAACCATTGCTCGGCATATCCCAGCCCTTCCACCTGGACTGGCAGGCAGGATTTGGCAAATCAGATACCGGACGGCAGTGAGTACCACTCGGATCATGAAAATGTACAGCAAAGCCTCACCGGTGAGGATTATCCATCTGGCTTTCCTATATCTACGGGACTGCCACCGGAAATGTCTAGGTCTGCACCCTCCAAAACAGTCAAGACAGCTCGATCAAAGATCACAAACAGGCTTTGCCGCACACCAAAGGGTGCATCAAGTACTCCTCTGTCGTATACCACCAGATTCATGCCTCCAAAAAGGGCTGATGTCAGGGAGATTGTCATGATTAAAGGTCAAGAGTGCGACAGGTGTAAACCACCAAAACGACGGGAAAGGAAAGGAAGAAGGACCTGTGTGGTGCGTTCAGATGCTGAAGGGAACACGTATTCATGCACCAGTTGCAAAAAAATGAAGTCTCCCTGCTCCTTTAGAGGCAAAAATCTGAATTATCGTGCGGATGGTACCGGCAGTGTCATTGACCAGAGCAGCAGCTTGACAGCCATCAGAGATCACTCACGGGGTTTCATGGCAAGGAAGCGAGGTACTAAGGCAAACAAGGCGGGGTCAAACACAGACTACCATGACATGTTGCAAACAGCCGCACAAAGTACTGCAATATGTGAGAATGACAGCACAGTGGAGGCAATACCACAGCCAGACCCCCTCAACAAGGGTTCGACATACACAGATTGCTTTGCGCAATATGACGCAACTTTGGACTTCAGCAACTTGGATGTTTCAGAGTTGACAGGCTATGGCTCACCATGCGGCAATACGACTGAGATCAGTGCAAGCTTGCTGCCGTTGGGCCAAGACTGCTGATCTGCTAGTGTCTGATGCTATATGGTCCACAACACCTGGAGAGCAGGGGACATTGTCATTGGTTGCACCAAGTACCAAGCTGAGCTGTTCAGTCGACTTTGTCGATCCCCTACAACATGATATGGGTCCAGATCTGATGGATGTGAACAAATATGGGACAACAAGCCAGGCCAACACAATGTTCCATTCCTCTTGGTGAATATGGATTAGCACCTGCACCACCCGGCAAAAACCTCTGTGTGCACTCAGCATACCGCAAGCAGCTCCATCTCGTTGCAAAAATTTGTACTCTCCGTGATCATTGCTTCAGCCTTTAAGACATCTAGACAACTCTGGGGCAAACTGGAAGGCAGAATGAGACCGAGAACTATCGTGTCAGAGAAGCTCTGGCTTGATGGTCAGATGGAAAGGAAGGGGGATTTTGTCAGAGAGCTACGCCAATCAGTGAAGGGTCCCGACGCTCAACTCAAACCTCGGCGAAAGTTGGCGATCTGGACCAATTACAAGGCTGAAGGCGATCAAGGTACTCGAAGCTATCAAGGACGTATGCAAACAGACACCTGCGGGCATATACGAGAGTGACGACGTGTAATCTTGTTTTTTCACCCAACGAGACATGCTTTTCTGAACCGCTTGGGCAGTCATGCGACGTGACTTCTTGACCCAAGCTCTTCACTTGGATTTGCTACATCTTCAGGAGTATCAGACACCTCTTCGACACCTGCGAAATTATCCAACGCCGATGACAAATCCGCATGCACGTATGGTAAAGCTTGCTTATACACAACACCCTTAAGCAGTCACCGCTACGTCTATAGGCGCATTCGGCGCGTCCACCTCCGCCTCCTTCCCTTTACTCTCCATACTCGCGATCGGGTCCGCCTGTCCTAGATCCACATGATGTATCCCATCCTTATCGATCAGAATACAGTTGAACGTAAACCTCACCGTCAATCCTACACCCACCATCAGTCCACATCCCCCTACCAGATCAAGTGAAAGACGCACGTTTTCCCACCTCATCGATACACCGTTTCAGCACATCCATTCCCTCTTGCCGCCCCATATCGGGGTACCACCACTTATCCATAGTGCTCAATGCGACATACATCCCGAGTCCATGTGCCGCGTAGGGTACAACGGCTTTCGTGCCGAGGTAATCGATCCAGTACAGGTGAGGAGTGGAGGTGGTCGTGTCGAAACCGCCGAGGAGGAGGTTGACGGCGTAGGGTGAGCGGGAACGGATGGATTGGGCGAGGGTGCGGCGGATCCAGGCGGAGGCGGAGGGAGGGACGAGGGGGGTGTGATTGCTACGACCGGGTGAGCATCAGCGAGCCCGCCTGAGGGAGGGGGCGG
>JAABUW010006974.1_pt1 | contig 13849 bp, 13 predicted proteins | sample 5560081 | NCBI WGS metagenome assembly JAABUW01 (sample SAMN10711882, study PRJNA513363) | rock metagenome | isolation source: Antarctica rocks | place: Antarctica: Victoria Land, Knobhead sud
GGCATCACATCCAAGCATTCTTCTTTTACATCCAAACATTCTTCTTCAAAGAAGGAAACCCCGGCCTACCACACCACACTCGATCATCAGAGAAATATGCGTTCCTCCATCATCATTTCCGCTGCCTCCCTCTTTGGGCTCGGCATCGCCCACGCCGATACCTTGGTTGAACGTTCCGTCAACAATGGCCCCTGCACGGGTCAAGGCTCGGCCCCTGGCGTCTGTATCCCCACGGGCCAATGCTCCAGCGGCGGCGGATCCTACATCAGTAACGCCTGTCCTGGTCTCCCTAACGATATCAAGTGCTGCACCAAACCATCCTGCGGCAACGGCGGTAACTGCCGTTTCACGTCCCAGTGCCAATCTAGCACCGTCTCCGACTTATGCCCCGGTCCGGCCGATTTCAAGTGCTGCGTTCCCGGAGGCGGCGGCGGTGGTGGTTACCCCACCCCGAGTTTTCCGGCCGTGGGGGCTTGCAAGGCGAGAGCCGTCAATGGCGCCAAGGCGATCGTCTCGGGCAATCCGGGCAAAGTCCGTCAGATCTACTGTATTAGGGACTGCGCTTGCCCTGGTACCAGCGACCATTGTTGCGGGTTGGCCACCGATATGATGTGCTCTTCGGCAGGCGGAGTAAGCACTCTCTCTGTCTATGTTTTGTTGAATGATTCTCTTCGCTCTCCTCGAGTAATTCTTGCTGTTGACACTTGAGCAGGTCAGGACTTCCGCGGGAGAGCCGATTGCTGAGTGGGTCATGAACAATCGTGGTTCTCTCAACCTCAAGTATGTTATCTGGGGTCAGAAAATCTGGAACCCGAGCACAGACGGTGTCAAACCTTGGTCGCAGTGGAGAGGAATGGAAGATAGAGGTTCCATTACTGCCAATCACTGGTGTGTCCTGCTCCTCTATAACAGTTGCATTGCGTATTCTAACGGAATTGTTAGGGATCATGTACACGTCAGCTACAATGCTTGATTTGGAGAACCTAGCGAGCGGTTGCTTCGCTCCCGAACTGGTACGAGAAAGTAGTTGTTTGGATCTTTGTATCTCAACTCTCATTAAAACCGCTAGTGGCAGAAATGCCTGATTTCAGTTCATGTCTTTAGGACAGTCCGAAAGCTCATAGGTGACAACAATATAAATACATAGTTTGTCAGAAAATAACGTGATGTGCGTAATATGAGTAGTGCAAAAGATGATTGAATTGAATTCTGTAATGACACATGATCAAGAGACAGATCTAAATTGACTCTGCGCCTGGTGACCAACCTCTCATCTAAATCGATCGATAAAAGGAATCAGACATATTGTCTAGTAGGGATAGCAATCAGGCAGCAGCTCCCATGCAATGGAGTACACGAATGGCGTAGAGCATTTCGACGGTCGGAGCGGAATCTTTGAATTTGATCTCGTAGACCAGTATGCCATTCAGGGACGAGCAGAAACAGTAGGGTGGATCCACCATCTTGATCTGGACGACTTCATTCTCATCATACCGTCGACATCCCAAATCATGCAGATAAGTCAGGGCGTTTGACGGAGTGGACAACGGCCGACCAAGCGTTGAGAGTGCGTCGGTATGAGACATCTGAGGCCGCCGCTTGACAGTCTCGATCCGACAGGGACAGATACATTCTTGCATTGTCGTTAAATTCCTCTCCCTGGCAGAGAAAGACCTGGATTTTTTTGAGCAACGAATACGGCAAGACGGCAGCTGACATAGGATTTGGGGTTTGCCACTTTCTATCTTCGTCTTGTTGCGCGGTGTTTGTAGCAGCCCAATATCTGGACGAGCACGGTATTTGTATGGAGATGGTAAGCCATTGCCAGTGCCTGAATGAATTCAGGTAAAACAGCCTGTAGACGTTTGTCTTGGAGTCAATCCGGGTGAGTTGTTCGAAAGAATTGATGACCACGAGACAGGATATTGGGACCTGAGCGTCTACGGTATATGATTCTGCAAAAAAGTTTCCTGAGACTTCGAGGGGGAGTTACTGGTTTTGGAGACAGCGATCGTCTCGAGACTGCGTAATTACGGCTTGCACGATTATTAACATGAGTCTCATGCTTCGTAGATTCGTTATACCACTCTCCAGAGCTCAAAGCGCCTTGAGTTCAAGGAAGTTCGTTGGTTGGATATGAGTGACTTCGAGGGGCGACTGAAATTGATTGCAAGACCGAATTCACCGTAGTCGTTCGGAACATAACGGCATCGTGTGTCTTTGATACCGAGTCTTGTATGTTGGAAAGCTGTGTACGCAAGCTGATAAGTGGATCTGTGGAACAGCCGACTTCCTGACTAATTGATGTTAATATCGTCTCGGATCGAGCGTTCGAAGATCTGAAGCGTATCAGCACTGACAGACGAATCCATATGGACCGATGACTTACGAATTATTGGCAGTTAGGGCTATGACTAGATTCAATCTATCTTCTCTGAGCGAACTTTGGATTCGATACACTTTCGATCTCCCTTTTGCCCACGCCCTTCGGCGTATTCGTGAGGAATTGTTAACTTTGGTGATTATTTTGGTTTCGAGAAGGATCTTCAACTGCTCGAGGGTTGTCCTTGCTCTGCCCAGAATTGTGATCACATTGGAAGGATAGGTCCCTTTCCGATCATCGATTTCTGCCAACACATTGGCAAACTATTCGATCTGCTCCTAAAGGAGTGGGTAATCTAGCATTAACATCGAGGGTGAAATGTCGAAACATACCAGTAATTCACTAAGCTCTTCCGAAGCTTGATAGAAGGTCCTCGCTTTCTTGACAACTTCAACGACCCCTGCTACAAAAGTAATTACACTTGCAACCAACGATAGTCCGTCTAGCATAGCTGTGTAAACGAACTTGACTTTCTGGTAGTTCGAAGCTCTTCAATAGGAAATGTCCGAGCCGTGGAGAGCCAAGAAAGCTTTCCGACAATTCCTTTGACTCGGTCAAAGGGGTCTGAAGGCGGTGGATTCGAGTGGCTTGATGGAAAGAGAATGGTAGGTCGGAACAGAATGGATACATGACAGTCTCTAGATAATGACTTTTGCAATGTGTGAAAAATATAGGTCCATATGAATTCTTTAGGGTTCCAAAGACCACAATTCGGCTGTGATTCTGTAAGGCAGCAGCGTCAAACGTCTTAACCAATCGTCTATACGTTATTTATTGATAAGTTTCCATGTCAAAGCGCACGGTTGCGCCGTCAAGCCAAGGATGTAGCCAAGTGGGATATGAGCAAGTGACAGCAAGGAATCTAGGCAGCAGCACTCAAGAAGTTTAGGCGGCAGCATTCGAGATGTCTAGGGAGCATTTGGTAAAAATAGGAATCAGGCAGCTCACCCGCGACCGTAGGGCGGCATGCACCCTAGACCCAAGGGGGGGTGATAACGGGGTACATTTCTGTCGTCTTGGCATCATCACGGATCGGGGCATCTTCAGCGCCACCATCTTTTCCTGATAATACATTCATGACCGCCAAACCTTTGACGAGACCAACACACGCGGAGGGAGGCTTGCCAGGGCATGATAGAGAGGGCTTCGAGATGCCTCGAATATGGAGGACGACTTGCTCTTCGAGGCTCCAAGAAGCCCTTTTGCAGTCGCCGTTATCTACACAATGCCTTTTGGTCTCACGGCGCCGGTAACATCGATTTACCCTCCTGGTGGATCCTCTTGCTGCAGACCTCGGATCATAATGATGGGTCACGTTCAAGGAGGGGAGTCAAGGACGTGGGGGAAAAGTTCTCGGGGGCCCTGCAGGATATATTTTTACACTTCCTGTACCCAGTCCAGACGCTGGCTCTCATGCGGCGACTCAGACAGTCAACAACAGCGCATCACAATGCCGCTTCCATTGTCAGAAACGCAGCTTTAAGCGTCAGACAGTACTCGAGGAACTACACTTCAATTGCTGAGGCCGTAGTCACGGGTGAGAAGGCGACTCAAGAAAAGGCACAAGACCAGATCCAGGACGCGTCTGCGGACCCGCCCGCGAAGGCACCCAGGAGTATGGGCACGATACGTAAGAGAATAGACGAAATCTTCGGCACTGAAGATCAGACAGAACTTTATGATGAGCTATGGCGTAATTATCAGGATATAGTGGAAGCTTCACAGTCGCTGTCGCCTGAGGAAGTCATCAAAATGCTTCGGTCTTTAGGAAAATCTGAACGACCAAAAGACCTCGAACGCTCCGTGGCCTTTTTCGAAAGCCTACCTGTCTCCCAGCGAAAAGCAATTCATTACAGCCATGCTGTCTCAGCTGCACTTGCCTTGAACGATCTCGACACTGCACTCGCAATCCATCAAGAGGCTAGGTCCAGGATATCCGGCTCCATTGTGACTGCTGCAATCTTGAGTCATACGATACAGCATGAGCTTTGGCATCGAGCCATAAGTATTTGGCACCAGTATTGGGCCGTTGGGAAGATGGCGTATTTCGCAAGCCCCGAGATATGGACTACAGTAGATGCTTTGCCTCTGCCTGATTTCATTGAGAGGGCAGTTTCTGCAGCAGATTTTGCAATCTCGATATCCGGAACCGCAGACCGTGCAGCGCAAGACGGAGCAGGTGCGGCTCGTGATTTCGCGCTGGAACTCGCTCGACGATCTTTCAGCCGAAAAGAAAGGGCTTTCAATGTCCAAAAGCATTGGGCTCTTTTGCAGAAGGCCAGGGTGCTGGACGCTTCAGACTTGAATATACCGGTGATGGCCATGAACCAACTTCTGAGTATTGGGAATCGAGAGCATGGGCACCGAGCATTGAACCTCTATCGGATACTTCGAAAGGAAATTGCCTTCAAACCTGATCGCGACCTCTTGTCAACGATCACGAATCGACTTCTTGACGAGAAGAGTATTTTGGGAGTGTTCATGCTTATTGACGACTGGCGGAATTATTTCAAGACACTCCCACGACTCTTTGCTGTTAAGATTGCAAGAGTGCTTGCGCAAAATGGACAGCTGGAGGCTACTCAGAAACTGTTTGACGACTACTGTGTAGAACATGGCACGCCAAAGTCCAATTCGCTTTACCATTCCCTGCTTTATGTTAACAACCGCCGAGCAGACGTCAATGGCATCACATGTATGCTCAACAAGTTGGGCGAAGGATATGGATTCAAGCCGGGACTTACGGCATATAACTTTGTTATCTCGACCTTTGCTCGTGTCGGCGACGTCCAAGGGGCGTTGAGCTGGTTCAAGAAGCTAAGAGAGAAAGGCTTCAAGCCTGATCGTCAAACTTTTTCTGCACTAATGTCTATGTACGGCAGAAGAGGAGATCGGGATGGTCTTAACGAAATTTATCAGCTATCAAAAGCAGAAGGCATCACGGCGAGTGCGAAAATGATAGATACTCTTATTATGGCTAATATCAACGAAGAAGATCTGGCAGAAGCTGAGCGTCTTGTTAAGGATTTCACGAATACGGACTTGGAGGGTTCTCGGACCTTCATGTGGAACATCCTTTTGAACGCTCATGCCCTGCGCAAGAATGTTAAAAAGGTGTCAGAGCTACATGGCCAGATGCAAGAAGCCGGAGTGGCGCCCGATAACATGACTTACGCTACTCTGATGACCAGTCTAACAATTGCCAAACATCCAAAAGCCGCCAATAAGATACTGCAGACGGTCATGCCTCGAGCAAACATGAAGCGAACGGCTTTACACTACGCCATCGTTATGGGAGGATTCCTTGCCACGAAAGAGTATGGCGAGGTTTTCAGGCTGTACAAAGACATGATAGAGCGCAATCTCAGTCCGACAATGAGCACACAAAACGTGCTACTCAGAGCGGCCGCTTCCATTGACATGTCGAGTAAGGACCCAGAGGCTGAAGCTGGAGATCGAACGGAGCTTGTACGCGCACAGCAAGCACTCGAACAGACTCTTGCTACTTTAGATCCTGCGGAGCTTGCAGCTTCCGAGCCCCGCAAGTTTGTTGGCATCGCCCCTATGAACGAAGCCTTCTCGTCTACTTACTTCGAATACCTCATCTTTCTACACGGCAAAAACGCTGCTTTTGACAAGGTTACTGAGCTCTACAATCTCTTCATAAAAACGACGTCCCAATTTACTCATCAGGACGTTGAAGCTAGCCCGCCAATGCGTCTCCTCAGTGCTTTGATGGTGGCTTACAGACGCGTTGGCAACCACGAGGAAATTGAAAAGTGCTGGAATCTAGCACTTGACAAATCCAAGGAGCTTGCCTGCCGGTCAAAGGCCGCGACCAACGAACCTGGGTGGGTACTACATTCCCGCCGCTTCATCATCAATCTACCCCTTCACCAATACATGATGAGTCTCGGTGAAGGAGTCCTGGTCTCGGCGCACAAGATTGACCAACTCAACGCCACCATCCACTATCTGCAAGAGTGCGGCTACGAGCTTAATTCCCCCAATTGGAACCTCTACATCCAAACCCTCGCCCGCTCCGCCCTCCCTGACCACCAAGCCCTTGCCTTCGAAATATGTGAGCGCGAATTGATCAACGACTGGCCCGGCTGGGGTCGCCTTGGCGATCCTGAGTATATGAAGCCAAAGCTACGCTCTATGATGAGACAAACGCTGCTGATGCCTCAGAAGAGGATGCCCGCGTATCTAACGTTTGTATGGCTCGCAAAGGTGTATGTCTGGGCTAGAAATCGGAGAGCAGGTGCTACTACATGGTACATTAGTAGCGTGGCACCGAAGACTATCGATGCTGTTACTAGTATGCCGAGGGTGGAGGATGGGCCGCAAAAGACGATTTTGAGACCAGATTAGATGGAACCAAAGGGCGGTGTTGTGTGACGTGGCATTATCGGTATATATTGTTTTGATTTCCTTGCATACCCCCTTAGTGCCTGCTGATGCCTATCGTCTGATGTTTGGGCGTTTATTCTAGAGGTTATTTACCTATCTTCTTTGTTAATGAGCAGCTAGATCCTCAGGTAGATAGGAATTAGCCATCTTATGTATAGTCTCTGGGTTTCAATAGTATATGCTCACGCGAGGCCAAATCGTCGACGACAAGGCCTGAGAGCTTTCCCAAGCTGCGTCGCTCCGATTCGATGTTGGGCGTTGCAGACCTCGAAAGGGTTAGTGGCTCCGTGTGGCTCGTCGTAGTGTTGTGATGAGGAATACTTGAGGGCGGCTCACGAATATTGCTAAAAGTGTGTATACCTTGTCCCACACGTGTACAGCGGCGTACATACTAAGGGTCGAAGCTTTCCTCAATTTGTGCAATTATGGCAACATACATCGATGTTATATAGATGTATCCCTCCGCCATGAGAAAAGGATGGATCTCCATAGAGCAGAATATCACAAATTCCAAGAACCATGCCATTCATTTCCAAGAGCTCCAAATGACTTTGAAAACCACCACTACGGTTTGACACCCTTTGAGTAACGACGCTAACAGAAGATGCATCAGTACATCCATCTAATTATCAACCAGGCTGCGACGGAGATTCCGGCGATAAAAGTTCGGGGCGGCCGAGCTTTGTTCCGATAGCCCTGTCAGCCCTGCGCCCTCAACGATCGTGTCCTCAAGAAAGTTCTCAAAGCAAAATAGGGATTGTGAACCTCAACCTTCCTTTCCCTCCTAGGGCATTCTCGAAAAACAGATCTAACATGGCAGCACCACCACCTCCAGGCGCCCAGCCTTCCCCTCAGCAAATGGCAGCCATGCAAGGCCAATTGGCAGTGGAAGCTCAGCGACGAGGAATGACGCCCCAGCAACTGCAAGCCCAGCAACGGCGAGAAATCGAAGAAGCAGCTCGCAGGGAGGGTGTAACATTCGAGCAATACATCACCAAACTCAAACAACAAGCTTTCGAAAACCACCAGCGGCAGCAGCAAATGGCCGCTCAACAGGCAGCGGCGCAACAAGCACAGGGTGGGCAACCACAGCCGCCGCAAGTGCAGGGACAGCAAGGGCAGCAAGTTCCTATTCAGCCGGGGGCACCGGACCCGAAGGCGCAAGCGTTGGCGAAGTGGTTAAGGGGGCAGGATTTGAAGTCTAGAACATGTATATTGGATGGGCAGCGGAAGGATATGTTTAGAGGTACCTTACCTTCCTCAATGCCCCGCTCTCCTTAAAAAAACCTGCTAGTAATACCTTCTGTCTACAGTCAAACGCGCCCTCCGAGCAATCGAGTCCCCCGCCTACGAAAAAGCCCGCAAAAAGAACCCATTACTCCCGGAAGTGACGCCCCAGACGCCCAAAGCCGAGATCTTCAAACTCCTCCCGCTCTCCCTCCTCGCCCTCCGCGTCTCGAAATCGGATCCCCACGCCGGCCACAACCACGCACCTTCCAAGCCTCAGAAACGAGTCAAGGGACTCTGGACAGTCAAGATTGAACAGCAGCAGGATATCAGTGATGACTTGCACTACGTCTGGCTGTACGAAGGGCCGCAGTGGCGGACGAAACTCTACGCGGGTGGCGCGTTGGTGCTGATAATGACGGTGGTGATGTTCCCGCTGTGGCCAGTGACCTTGAGGATTGGGGTCTGGTATCTCAGCATGGGGTTCTTGGGACTGATAGGATTATTCTTCGCGATGGCCATCTTCCGACTAATACTCTTCTGCGCGACCGTATTCACAGTCCCACCCGGACTATGGCTATACCCAAATCTCTTCGAGGATGTGGGCTTCTTCGATAGTTTTAGGCCGGTTTGGGGATGGCAAGAGGTGAGTGCTTCTTATAGCTTAGCTTTCAAGTTTGTTGAGGGAGGGGGCGTGAGGCTAATTGCTGTTGATGGAATAGGAGAAGAAAAAGAAGGCGAAAAAGAGCAAGAAGGGCGGAGAGCCTGCTGCTGTAGGGGATGCGAGTGGGACGGCTACGACGACTGCGACTCCGACTGAGAACAATGCTGTGGCGCAAAGGCATGCTCACGCTGCGCCGAGGGTTGAAGAGGTGGAGGATGAGTAGGGTGTTTAGGATACATGTAGATTCCTTTAGTAATAGCAAACGCTATGATTCCTCATTTTTGACCGTCAACTGCGAGTCCAGTGCTTGATTTGTATATGGTTTAATATTTCAAGCCTGTCGGTATCAATTCAAGTGGACCAGGCAGTATATTTACAGTAGCTCAAAATTGCCCACGAAATTTGATGGATTTTGCTTTCTAGCACAGCTATAGGAATGTATGAGGTACATGTTCTTCAAAATCTCATACCTGTCAATGTCAATTCAAGTGGAGTTCATAATACCATAATTCCTATTCTCTAAAACAGTCTAGGTGCACGCCTAATATTTCTATACCTTCATATAGATCAAAATTTCGTGCGCTTGAGTAGTAGAGATGGTGTTCTAAGTGGTAAAAGCGCACAGCTATGCCTTCTTTGTTGGCGCTGTTGAGCGCAAGAGGGAGCATTAAACGTGGTATATAAGCGTTTCTTTCGTAGTTCCTGAAGGCATGCAAATATTAAATGCGCCGTGCATGTATTTGTGGCGTGGGCTTCAGATTATATTCATACTACCTTGAGTGATAGGATAAATAGTGCCAACTCGACACAGGTAAAGAATGTCACTGGAGCCAAAGTCCGGTACCAACCAAAAGGCTGGATTTTTTTCTAGCAATCGAGTTCTAAATCGGTCGTTTTCAGCTAAAGTTAGGGGAAATATATTATCATTTCAAGTCTTCATACTAATCGATTGTATATATCCAAATTCAAGACAGGAAAACATAACACGATCCTAACTCCATTCCATTGACTATCTACATCCAAGGTAGGGCAAAATATCCCGATCCCAACTCCATTTCATTAACTATCATACACATCTCCGCTCAAACCATCTACAACTGATCAATCCCAAACCCCAACTTAAGCTCCAAACACTCCACACACCACCCCACAACCCCCAACTCCAGACGCACGCCATCGGCTTCAAACCCCCGCCCCAGCCCCTTCCCCAGCTCATATTGAGCCCGCCTGTGCACCGATTCCCACCCCTGCCAAATCGGGACGGCCCTGCGACACCTAAAACACGGTAGCTTACCCACCCCGTCGACCTTTGGTTGCTTGCGTTTGGTGTAGATTTTGGCGGCAATGCCGCACGAGAGGCAGATCCGCGTGGTGTTTGTCTTCTTGGCTTGGGCGTCGGAGAAGAGGTTGGTGTTCTTGACAAGGCCACACGCCGTGCAGATGCAGCATTGGAGGGGCCGGCCTCGGGGGATGGTAGCTTCGATCATGGTGTGCGAGCGGATCGCTCGAGCTTTGTTGCTGGGGGCGGCTAGGTTGGCGGCTGTGGCGAAGGTGTGGAAAGATTTGGAGACGAGCTTGACGGCTAGGTGGGAGGAGGCAGGGACCTTGTGTATGATCTCGAGAACCATTTCCATCGGAAGCGAGGTGATGGGGATGGGGATGTTGCCGGTGGCCGTGGTGGTTGTTTGGTTGCCAGACATGTTGGTGTCGTGGGTGGTGGTTGATGGTGGGGAGATGTGGTTGAGATTGAGGGTTGCTTCTGGTGGTGATGGTGGTGGAGAAGGATGCTGGGTGCTGGTGGTGGATACTGCTGCAGGTAAATGCTGCTGAGAATTGATGGTAGGTAATGATGCTTGCTCGAAAGGATGTGGTTCTGGTGCTGAATTTTGCATGCAGGAGGTAGATGGTACTTTTCCCCGAGCATGAACGCATGGACAGATTATGTATCTTTTGTGGTCAGGAGCCATCCACCCAGTCACCCTCTTTGTCATGACCAGTGCAGCCTCTGTGGCCAATCTTGTTCCCTAAATCACTTGCTCTCTCTTCTCTGTTCACTCTTCCACTCCGGATTCCTAACCCTTACTAAGCAATTCTAGCCTGGATAAGTTTCAAACCGCAGGAAGTTTTAGACGGCGATCGCCCGGTCTGCGTGTATATCGTGTCCTCCGGTATATTTGATCCCAACTCCGTTTAAACTACGTAAATATTGAAGCCAGCAGCACCCCCAACGCAGGACCAATCTCTGTTCACTGACTTGGTGGCGGATTGGATGGGCTGGATCCATGTGCCCCTATCCGTGTTGTTCGGTCTGACGAGTGACGCGTGGTTGCTTTTGCTTGTGCCTACTACACCAGTGGTTCTGGATGCTGTTGAGTGACTGCGGTTGATGCCACAGCTCTTGCTGCGTACGAATGGAAATTGCTGGCACGAATTACGAGTACGCAAAGAGACCCTTGGCCGCGGAGGCAGCGAGATGGTAGAGCAGGCACGCTAGAATTTTGTTACACTGGCATCGAGTGGTGGTGGCCAAAATATATATTTTGGGAACTGCAGTTGGATGAATGCAAGCAAGTGTACTTTTTATGGTGAAACCCCATGAATTACTGAGCCTCGACAAGAAACCAATCTGTATATGTATAGAGTCGAGACATGTGCGACCAACATGTGTCTGGACTTCAGAAGTTTTGATGTAGGCATCATAAGCGGCGCTGAGTCAGAGGGTGTGGAACCACCATCAACGATGGTGACCAGGATGCATATTTGCAAAGTGATTGCGAATACAATCGCGCAGGCGTCATCTCGGATGTTGCTCGACCGGAAAGCAGAGAGACACTTCACTGCTCAGGCAGAAAGGCATGTGCAGCCGCGCCAAGCATCCACATTCACTCTTTCTGGATATCTTAACCAAGCAATGGAGAGGTGACGGAGAAAGCGAGAATATTGCAGGATATTTCCACGTTTAATTGAAGGCAATGTAACATGAGAGGTGACTCTTGGGGGGATCAGTCTTCAGTATATAGGCAACGGATGCAAGGTGCTCCGATCCAACCCTTGAAAAGATAGCGAGGTCACGATGCCTGCGAAAAGTGAATCGCGTTCTCTACGTCTCCAAAAAGTGAACGGGATCGTGATCTAATACCCATGCTTTGCCAGCTCCGCCTCCGTCCACTCCCAAAGTTCGCTAGCTAGCTTTGGATCTTGTGAGTAAGCTGACCCAGCATTCTCCTTTGTGATAGGCTCATAGTACTGGCCACTTTTCGCATCTGCGCTCGTGGCTGCAAACAGCTGCGTCAGCGCACCCTCCTGCGGCGTCTTCAACAAATATTTAACGGGGGCTGCGACGAACGAAAGCCAAGGATGCGCTTCTTGGAAGCTCAGCGAAAGGCCCGTATCGATACCTCCTGGGTGCAGGGCCATGCTCTTGATGTTATCGTATCGCTTTGCAAGTTCGCGCGTGAACAGTACGTTGGCTAGTTTTGACTGGCCGTAGCGAACCCAGGTGTTGTATGCAGACATATCTGAGACGGCATCTTTCCAGACCAATCCACCTTTGGGGGCAAATCTGTGGCCAGCCGAGCTCACGTTCACGATGCGTACGTCTGATCCATTCTGCTCTGCTGCGCGCTGTAGAGTCGGCATGAGGAGCTTGGTGAGCAAGGCGTGGCCAACATGATTGGTGCCAAATTGGATCTCGTAGCCTTCTTTGGTTGTGGATGCGTTGAGAGCCATCACCCCAGCATTATTGATCAGCACATCCAGCTTATCCGACGACGCACTGAAGGCCTCGGCAGCTTTCTTCACAGACGCGAGGGAGGCAAGGTCAAGCTCGAGGAACGTGATGTTCGCCTTGGGGACTTCTTTCTTGATCTCGGCGATGGCGGACTCTGCTTTTGAAGGCGTTCGCGCAGCTAGCCATACGTGGGCGTTGTGTTTGGCAAATTGTCGACAGCTTGCTTCGCCTAGACCATTGTTGCCTGTGGTTTGATCGGCATGAATAGGCGCGTTATCATTCCATGCTCACCTCCAGTGACCAAAATGACCTTGCCTGAAAGATCAGGAATATCCGTTTCAGGATTGAAAGATTTACCACCAAACATCTTCGCTCAAGCTTCCAGTATTTGCGTAGGAAATTGTTTCTCCTGAATCAAAAGCAAGCCGGGAACGACGTGTAGTCAAGGACAATGCCATTGTCCGAGGATTTATCCCTCGTCCTGACGTACTCGGCGCAAAGGATCGTCCACCTCCGGGTACGAGCTCGCCGTGCCTCCAAAGGACATCCCTGGTGTTTCAATTATCTTTAAGAAGATTGAGACAATGACCAAGGCTCTAAGATGTCTTCAGATCCAATTTATACTCCCTCTAAAGTCCAATGCCAACGCGACCATCTCACTCCATGTGCCAAGACAAACATAGTTCTAGGTCTAACTGTACTCGGTAAGATAGCTCGGCCCCACTTTGCTTCCCGACCGACGCACGACTCCAAGATTCACAATCCTTAATCCTCACACTCTTCCACACTATCGCCCTCGGCGTCTGACTCTACTGCTCTCTATTCGTTCATTAAATCCAAGCATACCAATCCTTAGCCCATCATGGCGGACGACGCTCAGGCATGCGATTCCCCCCCACCTCACATTCATTTCCCCGCCAGACCAGCTCACGATCATACTCAAGTACCGATGTGTGACTGGCCACTGCTGACCTCTTTCTCATACAGCATGAGCATACTTTCGAGAGCGCCGATGCTGGCGCCTCGACCACCTACCCTATGCAGTGCTCTGCCCTACGTAAGAATGGCTTTGTCGTCATCAAGAGCCGCCCCTGCAAAATTGTCGAGATGAGCACCTCGAAGACTGGCAAGCACGGTCACGCTAAGGTCCATCTCGTCGCCATTGACATCTTCACCGGCAAGAAGCTCGAAGATCTTTGCCCCTCCACCCACAACATGGATGTGCCCAACGTCATCCGTAAGGAATACCAGCTCGTAAGTGGGATTTGAAACTGCCAATTGAACGGGGACACAGTTGCTGACCAATATTCCAGCTCGACGTGTCTGATGATGGTTTCCTTTCTCTCATGGCCGACGACGGCGAAACCAAGGATGATGTCAAGGTCCCTGACGGCGAAGTTGGTGACAAGATCGAGAAGCTCTTCAAGACTGA
>JAABUW010006975.1_pt1 | contig 13849 bp, 29 predicted proteins | sample 5560081 | NCBI WGS metagenome assembly JAABUW01 (sample SAMN10711882, study PRJNA513363) | rock metagenome | isolation source: Antarctica rocks | place: Antarctica: Victoria Land, Knobhead sud
CTCGGGAACTATATGGATCGTGCGACCCTGATGCGGATAGACCACGGCGCCTTTGATCTTTCCCTCCGTGTCTTTGCTGCCATCCGTGTACCAGTGGCTGTCTTTGCCTGGGTATCGCAGCACCGGATTAGCCACGAGGCAGGGTAGGAGCAGCGCATCCGGCTCGACGGCATGCGGGCTTGGAGAGCTGGAGGTGGCAGGAAGCTGTGGACAGGACTATAGGACCTGGCTGCTGGGAATCCATCTACAAACAAGTCGCGCAGCCTGACGCAGTTGGCGGCATCATTGACCACTTCCAGCCTCGCAACCCCTGCACTCCTGTGCGCAGAGCCCGAGCGCACATTGCGGATACACTGCGTCAGTCATGGCCACCGTAGGCGCTGCCCAGCCACCTGCCGACCACATTCGCATCTTTCGCGAGTTCACCGGCTTCCTCAGCAAGAACAGCGATCAGTTCGCGGACACCTTCGGCCCTAAGCAGCCAGAGCAGCAGCAGCAGCAGGATCAGCATGTCACAAAACAGATTATGGACGATGCTATTGACAGCGTCAAACTTCTGATCAACACCAGCAACGACGGCCTGCAGCGCACCATCCTGACCATGCAGAACACCATACTCGACACACTGAGGGACGAGATCGCAGAGCTGCGGTCTGACGTGGTGGTGGGGTGAGTGTCCAACAGCTCTGTCGACTCGTTGTGCAGGGCTTCACCATCGCATTATGATCTACAGCTTGCACGATGCGACAGTCTGCACAGCTTGATACAGAGCTGTAGAACATCATGCGATGGTTGACGGCCAAATGCTGTCATGGATCAGGGTGGACAACTGTCGTGCCATCACCCTGAACGGCCAGGCCCAGTCTGGCCAGGCGCTGCAGGCGCTCAAACCACGTCCGCGGTGAGTCCATCTCCGGCTATTCAAAAGCCAGACCCTATGTGCTTGAGGAATGCGCTATGCAATTCTTCGAGGATGAAGTGCTGTTCGTCTCCTGTTGCCCTGCACAACTAGGGATCAAACGCTGGGCTGATTCGATCGTATTGGGAGCTGGACATCGTGGAATATACAATGGTCAAAACGTATGAAAAGTTCTGCAGACTGTGCTCGTCACGGACTGCTCGCTGTTGGGTGCAGGTCGGTGGTGTTCCGGTCGGTGTGATCCCACCGGCCTGGACTGCTCTCGGTGACACGGTCACGGTGGAGAGCCTGGCGAGCCTGGCGAAAGAAGACCCGGAGACCATCCGCACCATCCTGGCAGCCTACGGCCTGTCGCTGGGGGGTGGGGCGCCGGCGCGCCTCACGCGGCTCAAAAAATTCCTTGGCACGTTCTGACGAGCAGAGCAGCCAAGGATAAGAAGTTTACCACTGCCTGGAGATGGTACTTTCTCATTCTCATTTTGACGCTTTAGCAATAGACTCTTTGGGATTTGATCCACCGCGCACTGGTGGAGGTGCTTGGCATCTGGGTTGTACGCAAAACTTCGAAATGCCCAAGTAATCTTGCCGGCTGTTTTCAAGACCGACCTCAGCCTCTTCCAAATCACGTCCCTCGCTTTGTACACCCTCGCTGAAGCAGCACGTCAACGAGATGTTGTCGTCGGACAGCGTTACATTCGCCTCCACTTCAACCTCACATATATTGCCGGTTTTTGTTTCTCACTGTTTTTCTTCACACAGCCACAGTGTTGGACTGGACCCCAACACAGCCTGGTGAATTGCGCCCCTATGATCTGCACCGTGAGTTTCGCTTGCAATGCACTGCCACATTCTTTGACATGTCGCCTCATGCCTGCTGCTATCTGTCCGGGTGGGTTGCCAGGATGACCGGGAGTCTGTCTTCCTGCGGTTGCCCATGTTTCACATCCCATGACAATCCCATGACACTTACCGCCTGCACGTGCAGAGAGAGCCACTCCATTTGAATATGAAATTACCTGTTACACTGCAGCCAAAGGCGGTCACCAGCCTGCTTGTGCGCAAGAGGGCGGTCCTGCATGAAGCTGCGCACCACAACCGGCGGCTTCAACACCACCGCCTGCGCCGCGCCGCCATCGTTTGATTGCGCCGCCGACCGCCGCAGCTGCCCGCGCGCATGTGGTTCCGCTGTCGCCGTGGTTTCCGCCACCTGCACCCGCCTGCCACTGCTGGCCATCACGCCGCCGTGGTGGCTGTGCCAGCTGCTGTGTGACTGGCGAACGTGTACTTCCCCCCGAGCCATCTCTGTTAAATGAATTCAGCAATGTGCCCTGCATGCGGCGCCCGCACCAGGGCATGCCTCTGCTGACGCAAAGGCAACAGACAAGTGTTTGACTTTGACATGGTAACAATCCTATGTTCCTGATTGTCGCCTGCAGGTGGCACACCAGGACCTGTTGCTGCTGCTGCTGGCGCACAGCCCGCAGCCTGCTGACGCTGCATGTCGAATGCGCTGCCAGTTAGTGCTTGGGTGCGGACTGCCGCCATCTGACGACATTTAATGTACTGGCAGCAGGGTTGATGGGCACTCCCCTCGGGAATGGAGGGATGTAGCTGCGCTGTGAGGCGCATGCTTTTCTTCGGTCGGCCTTCATCGGCGCTTGGCGGCTGCCCGTCAGCTGCTCGCTTCCGCGCAATCAATGCGCCGTGCTGGCGCCCAGCAGCGTCCGCCACGGCGTCTGCAAGCCTCCTGCTGGGCGTGCGGTGACGACCACTCCTCCTGGGAGCTCTCTCTCCTGCGGCACCCTCGTGCTGTGCTGCCGTTTCCTCGGATGGCCCCGCATGTGCGTCTCCTGCATCTGTTGATGGGAATGCTTCACGGTGCAGCTTCGCGCGTTTGGCGGTGGCAGTCGGCGGAGGCACCGAAACTGCAGCTCCTGCGAGCAGCGGGACACCCAGCTCATCATCGGACGAGAATTCTGCACCATCCGCCAGCCTGGCTGGCCGGCCGGCAGACCTTGTAGGCCTGCCACGCTGCGCTCGTCCTGCATTGCTGTGAGTACTGCCCCTCATTGCTCGCCGTGCAGACACATTCGCCAGCGTCCACGGCGTCTCTGATCTGGACGTAAGGTGGTGAGATTACAATTGCCGAAGCTGGTACGGTGGGTTATTTTCGAATCGCCCTGTTCGAGGCATTAATGCCTCGAAGTGAACGCTTCGACAGATTTGAGAGTTGCCACTGGCGTTGTTCCTCAAATACGGCTTGACGTGTTTGTGAGAACAGCACTATCGGCTGTCCTCCCAGCCACATGTAGGGCATGTGTCACGGCTCGCTGCGTGCGCACAGCAGATCATAGTGCTTCGTCGCGTTATCATGGCAGGCGGTGTCAGGCAAAGTTGCTTCAGCCTGCAAAAGCTTTCATAACTCACCTTCACTCCCTCGGTTCACGCCTCGGCCTGGCTGCTGCATATCCGGGTCGCCGCGTCCCCGAGGCTGCCGTCACAGCTTGTTCCTCTGCGCCTTGGCCCTGGGATCAGCGAGCATGCAGCACGTAGCCAGACAAACTACAGAACTGGCCTTGCGGTGCTCGTCTATTGGGTTGTTGGATTGGGGACTCCAGTGACACTGCACAGGCCACACCTCGGACAGCCCCAGGACGGCAGTGGCATCAGCTGCAGTGGCGGCGGGCAGCATGGACGAGATGAAATTGAGCCCAGAGCAGGAGGCGGCGGCAGCCGAGCTGCTGGCGCAGTTGCACGCGCTCAACGCGGCGGAGCGGGACGCCTACGCGACCATCGTGGAGGACTACCAGGCCATCTATGCGCAGGAACTGGAGCACCAGGTGCCGTAAGTGGCTGGCCGCAGATGCGGCAGCGCCTACTCCATGTCCTGTGGCAGACCCGCCGTGGCTGTTTGTGGTACCGAGCATGACATCCTGTCTGCACGAGCAGTGCATATGTCATTTCCATCCGCAGCGAGGGCACCTCTGCACGGATTGCAAGCTGCTAATGCAGCATCGATATGTTATTGATGCATCGCTGTCGCCCTCATAAACAGGTGCGAGTGACGCAGCTGGACAAGGAGGCGGGGGAGCTGCGGGAGGAAAACACCAGCTTGCACGAGGAGGTGGAGGCACTCCGCACCTCCGCTGCCGACGGCGCCAAGGTCTGCGCATGTCTTGAGAGTGACTGCTGTACATGAACATGAGCATCCAGCCGCAGGGATGCACAGGGCCACGACAAGCCCACTCAATTGCTGCCACAGGAGACTCCTTGCCCTGCAATCTGCCGGCTGACAGGCTGCAAAAGCGGAGGCATTCGTCTGTGCACAGCCACCTGAGCAGCGGCATGATCCGAGTCCTGCTGGCTTCACAGGCTGAGGCAGCAGAGGCAAAGGCGGCGGAGCTGCAGTCTGAGCTGGGGCAGGCGTACAAGAGCAAGTCGCAGCTCAGCGAGGACCTGCTCAAGGCGCGTTGAGCTGCCCGCGCATGCACACGATCTGCACCTGAGCAAGCCGCGACTTTGAAATGTTGCGCGTCACCTTGCATCACAAACGGGCTCAACAACATCTGCTGGTGTCGACCACTGTGGCAAGTTTGTCCACTGCTTCCAGCCATCTCGCCAGAACAGCGCCGCAGTTGCAAATGGATTCCCCGCCATTCCCCGCAGGCCAATGCGCAGCTGGCGGTGGTGCGGGAGAGCCACGAGCGCACGGGGCGGGAGGTGGAGGCCTGTCAGGGTCGCATCGAGACGCTGCGAGGACGGGTCGCCGAGCTGGAGCGGGAGGTTGACAAGGCGTGGCAGGCCCATGCGGTTGTCGACTCGGAGATGGAGGTGCGCCATTTGTGTTCAGTGTTACATGTGGTGTTTCAGCGCGTCCAGGGTGGTGTGATGGACTGCACTTCCTGCAAGTTGAGGCATCTAAAGGCACGGTCCTCCTTGCGCGGCCGGCTCACGCGCAAGCAGACCTCGAACCGGAGGTACAGTGCTGCTTCTGTGCATCAAAACCTGCTCCTCAGAGCAGCGAAGGAGCCTAGCACCTTGAGAGCAGCGTATTTGGGCTGATATCCAGCTGGCTGGAGACCTGCCCAGGCTGGGCACCGCCTTGCGGGTGTCTTCGTTTGCCTTTCCTGCACTCATCTGGACACGAACAGGCAAATCAAGTTTTCAAAACCGCCCTGTAGAATTTAAAGCCACCCTGTAGAATCCAAAGCCACCCTGTAGAATTCAAAGCCGCCCTGTAGAATCCAAAGCGTTGCTGCCGCAGGGGCGGCTGGCAGACAAGGAGGCGGCGGAGGCAGAGGCGGCGCGGCTGCGGACGGAGGTGGGGCAGCTGGCGCAGCGCCTCGTGGAGCTCAAGGCCACCGAGGCGGAGCGCATGGACGAGGTCAACATGATGTGCGAGCAGATGGTGCGATGTTTGTTGAAGGCGCCCCGACGCGAAAAATCCTCCTTCAGACGAAATGTTGTCAGACGAAATGATGGAGCACGAGGCATATGAGGTGACTGGCGACGATCTGTGCAAGCAGATGCTGCGTCCTTGTGGTGCGCCAGCTGCAGCGGTTTGAGTTCTGTGGAGTCAACGCCTTGCTGGCCATGCATATCGACCTCAAAGTGCGCATCCCGCAGATGCTCAACATCTCCCAACCAATCGTCCTCCTTCCTGTAGATCAACAATGCCAAGCAGTGGGAGCGCACCGCAGCGGCTCAGGCGGCGGCGGCCGGCAGCCGGCTGGCGCTGGCCGCCGGCGCCGGCGCGCGCGGCTTCATGAACATGGTGCAGTCGGGGCGGCGGGCTTCCCGAGGCAGCGCCGACGGCGGCCGCCGCAGCGGCGACGGCGACGCTGCGGAGCCCAGCGTGAGTGCCTCTGGGGCCAGTGCAGCAGGCAGCTTGGTTGGCTGGTTCTTGCTGTTTCCTGCAGAAGGGGTAATGTCGCGCACCTTCATGGCATTCCTGCAATGGCCAGGTGCGGTGCTGCTGCATTGGCAACCGAACAGGGTGGCGGCAGCGGCTAGACTGGCTGGATGCAAGGCTTCCATGTAGCTGATAAGTAGTAAAACCCCAATACTAGTCGCTTTCTGTGTTGCAGGAGGCGCCCATTGTGTCGGCACTGCAGGCGGTGCTGCCGACGCGGCTGGAGAAGACGGTGGCGGGCCACGCCGGCGGCGCCTTCGGCCTTGCGTGGGAGCGGTCGGGCGGCCGCCTCGCCAGCGCGGGCGCCGACAACACAGTCAAGCTGTGGGACTCGGGCGGGCACCACCTCATCACCCTGCAGGTGAGTGAGCGCCCAACAAGTCGGCCTGGTGTTCTGACAGCGGCAGAGGCGCGATCAGCTCCTCCCAAGAGCTGATGACATGCCGATTCCTGGTACGGTTGATCTTTGGCATGTGTCCTAGTGCCAAGGCCTGTGGTATCGGGCTGCAGGGCATGCTGGAAGGAGTGTTGGACGTGGCCTGGACATGCGATGGCAATACGTGCGGCTTCCAGCAATCTCACCCATGCGTGGCAACGTCATCCCATTGCATGCCCACCTGGCTGCCGTCGTGCCACGAGCAGATCGCATCTCGCGCAGGTCCACATTATCAGCATGCTCACAATTCTTTATCCTTTGCACAGGGTGCTGGGGGCAGGAAACGACAAGTCCATCAGGGTGTGGGACCCACATTCAGGGCGCGCCCGTCACACCATGACGGGCCACGGCGGCAAGGTGTGCAGCATCCTGGCAGACGCTTCTGAACGTGTGCAAGACTGCTGTGTCATCGCCGATGCCGAGCTGGCGGCCGGGCTGCTTGCTGATGCCCCTTCTCTCCCCATGTGCTGCATCGGACGTCGTTCAGGAAATGCGCACGCTGTACCTGCCATGAAGCTCTGCCAGTGTGCAAGCCCTTCTGCGTTTATTTTGCCGTGCCGCCATATTGATGTCCCGTTATGCTGCTCTGTACAGGTCACGGTGGTGGAGGCGAGCCCGATGGAGGCCAGCAAGGCGTTTAGCTCCGGCACAGACCGCTGCCTCAAGGTCGGGAACAACTACATCATGGCATGAATCGCAACTATGTCGAACTTCAGACGCGTGCCTGCTGCCGTCCACATAAAGCGTCCTCAACAGCAACAGCACATATGTGGTGGCGCAACCATGCCCGCTCCAGCCAGCCCCTAGAGGCGTTATCTCTGCGTGTGTTCAAGCTTGCGAACAGCATATGAGAGTTTGCGACAGGCACAGACGCGCCGCGCAGGTGTGGGACCTGAACCGCGGCTACAATGTGGGCTCCTTCCTGACGGCCTCGAGCTGCAACGCGCTGATGGTCACGCTGGACGGCGGCCTCATCGTGTCGGGCCACTTTGATGGGGGGCTGCGGCTGTGGGACGCGCGCAGCGGCAAGCGCGCGCACGAGGTGGCGGGTCTGCACGATCCCAAGGCCGGCGGCGTTTGCGCTGTCGCTGCCGGCGCCCTCGGCGGTGGGCTGCTTTTGCTCCTGTCTGCTATGGGATGAAGGTCCAGCTGAAGCAAAGCAGGCTGCGTTGTCTGCTGCAAAGGGCGCAGTGTCTGCGGTGTTGTGTGTTGAAACACAGCCTGCGCTGTGCCGGCGACACCTGCGCGCTGCTGCTGTTCGTGGCAGCACCGTCTTTCGCCTCATGTGCTATTAAATCCATCTGCTGCCTTGCCGTGGCGAACACGTGTGGTCGTCATTCCTCCCAAGCCTGACAGAGCCTGCTGCCGCTGCCGTGCAGACTGCGTGCTGACGGCGGGCAAGGACAACACCCTGCGGCTGGTGGACCTGCGCACACTGCGGCCGCGGCTGACGCTGCGCTCGCCCGGCTACGCTGTTGGCGGCGTGTGGACCGGCGCTGCCCTGGGCCCCGACGAGAAACACGCCGCTGCAGGTCCACTTCAGTGTGGCATTGACAGTGGAGAGCATGCAGGAATGAGCACCACACCGACGTGCCTTTGGAGTCGCTTGTGGGTCTGTCAGCGAGCTCTTGGCTTTGTCTGGGGTTGCTAGCGCTGAGGCTGAACGACATGGGATGTGGCAGCCTTCGACCGCGCCTGGCGCAACAGCCGCTCGCAGCGTTTCGATCTCCAGTTCTTCAGTGCGCGCTGACGCCCTGCTTCCGGACGCGCAGGCTCATTCGATGGCACCGTCTTCGTGTGGGAGCTGTCCAAGGGCGCAGTGGTGGGCACGCTGCGGGGGGCCGGCAGCTCGCCGGTGCTCGGCGCAGCCTGGAGCCCCCAGGTGCAGCCCGTGTCTTGTAGATCACAATGAAACTTTGGTTGCTGTCGTTGCTTTCGCACAGGCTGCGCCTGCAATCTGAGCTGCCGTCATGTGTGGTCGTCCACTTCCACATCCCTGCAGTTACAGTTGCAACTTCTAGAGTCGTTTCTCTGTTGTCGAGTGCCCGGTAAGACAGCTGCCGCAATGCCTGCAGGGCATACCCCTGGCGACCTGCGACAACGCCGGCGCCATCAGCCTATGGGCGGGGCCCGAAGACGCCGCAGCCGGGGGCAACATGGAGATTGCACTCCGATCCTCCTGAAGGCTGAGGTGTCCAACCATCAGGTTTTGTACTTGCGGCAATTCGAGATGTCAGGAAAGGTGGGGATCTGAGGCTGTGAACGACGGTGCCTGTACAATAGAGGAGAGACATCTGGTAGGCAGTAAATGAGCATGTCCTCTCGTTTGATAGCCGCGAGCACGCCCTGGTCACGGCGCCCATCCATGTCGTGAGGCTGCTTTGCTTGCTCAGGCGCCCAGCGCAGGCGGCTAGGTATACGGGCCTGGAGAAGGTCCTCGTTGCCCACACGCCGCTTGCTATGCTCCGATTATTAAGCTCCTAAATGTGACACCGCATCGGCGGAAATCGCTGCGGAGGGAATCTAGACCTTCTGGGAATGCTATGCCCTCATCCAGAAACTCTCTTGGTCACGCAGAGTCAGTTCTCGCGCACAATTACAGATTTTATCGTTTCGTAAAGCCCTTGCGCGTTGGCGTGCGACGAGGGCAAGATAAGCATGTTTGTGTCTGGTTGGCATTCCGGAACACGATCTTGCATGCTTTGCGTTAGCCTGACAATTTCGAGGCTCTTAGGCGTTTAGCAAGTATAAAGCGATCTCTAGTGGCCAATAATGGATGGCAGCGATGGCGACGAGGACCTGGCTCGAGCTCTGGCGCTAAGCATGCAGGAGGTATTGCTTCGATGCAGTTCTCATGTCCCCTATCCCCGATGCGTCCTAAGCTTTTGCGCAGCAGCACTATGTCACTGCTCAGTCTAACCTGGATTGCGCTGCGAAGAAGCACGTGAACATGCTTCCAGTGCCCCGTCCGATGCACTGCTCGTGATGTGCCTATCCGCTAATCGCGTGCTACAAAACGCCTTGAGAAGCATATGTTTAGGCAAAGGGCATGGTAATGACGTGGCCCCATGCGAATTTGGCGTTTCTGTGCACGAACATCAACGTGGCTTTGACGTTCTGAGACAGGTGACCGCACAGGACCTGGGTCCTGAGCCGCAGGCTGGAATCGATGCTGGCGTGAGTGCAACGGCTGCCTGCAGCCGGAAACGTGGACACGATGGCGGCGACACAGGCAAGGGATATGCCGTGCCCTTTGCGCCGTGCATCAGCAGTTGCGGGTGGTGCACGCAGGTCATGTGCCCCATCAGTCTGCAGACTCGTGCCAGCAGGATTGCAGATGCAGAGTGTGCTGCATGGCAGCTGAGAGTAATGGCAGCACCCGTCCACACGCACAGGAACCGACGCCAGCAAGACGCCGCGCTCGTCCGAGGACCGGGATGTCGCTGGCGGCGCCTCCGGCTCCAGCGGCGCAACAGCGGACAGCGCGCCGCCTGGGTGGGGGCTGCAGCAGCAGCCCCAGGAGCAGGCGCACGCCTCCGGTGGCGGCGGCGGCGGCGGCGGCGCGGAGGGGGAGGCATCGGACGAACAGCTGCTGGAGCAGGCCCGGGCGATGTCCCTCCAGATGCAGGTGCCTCTCTGCCCTACTGATGGTGATCCCTGTGCTTCATGATGCCTGCAAATGTGGCCAAACACCACAGACAAGACAAGGTGCATTGTCTAATTTGACCACCTGCACCCTATACAAGATATCACATAAAGCAGGCAATACTCGGCAACACTCTGCATATGGAATGTTGCTAAGTGTTGCTGGCAGCAAGTCTTCTGTTCCACCTGGGCTTTGGTGCGCATGTGCAGGACCCCGCCGGCCCGAACGCCGCGGCGGCAGCCGCAGCGCTTGCGGGCGCATTCTCGTCCATGCAGCAGGGCGCAGCCGAGGGTTCAGCAGCTCCTGCTGCTGCGGCATCTGCGACGGCTGCTTCAGCGGCGCCGCAGCCGGCAGCGGCGGGGGCGGCTCCTCCTGCGGGCGGCGGCGGCCAGCAGCCGCCTGCTGGTCACGTGGCAGACGGCCTCGTGGCCGCGCAGCATGTAGGGTTTAAGAGTCAATTTGTTTGTCATAAAGCATCCATATGCTGAACACGACACCAGCAATGGCGTTGCAACAGTCATAATTGGACACGAAGCACAGGTTGCTGAGCTTTGGACCGGTATTGTCTCCTCTGCCGCCGAACAATCTTCATGCAACAATGAGGACATTGCAAACCCTGCACATTCTGCAGGCGGCGATGGCCGGTGGCGGCGCAGCCATGTTCCAGGCGCTGGGTGTGGACGCCGCCACGGCGCAGGCCATGGCGGAGGCCATGGGCTTCGGCGAGCCGCCCCCACCGGGCGGCGGCGGCGCTGAGGGCGCACCCGGCGGTACGTTCCTGATGAGACCCATAAGTAGATGAGTCTCATCTACTAAAATGAGACTCATAAGTAACTGGTGAGCCTTATGTATGCAGGCATGCCCTGTGCGTAGATGAGACAGTCATGGCTCTCCCTTGTAGATGCACAGATCCGGCGGAGGTGTGGCTCTGCTGCAATGAAAAACCGTGATCCAACTGCTGCAGCGCAATGCGTGTCGGCCAACGACTTCTCCTTTCTGCAGACGAGGGCTCGTACTCTGACGAGGATGATGCCATGAGCTACACCGACGGCGAGGAGGACCTCGAGCCCGGCTTTGGTCAGCAGCGGGAAGCTGGCGGCGCGTCGGCTCTGCCGCTGCCGCCGCCGCCCGCCTGGCTAGCGAAGATGCGCCACTGGCTGCCTGCTGAGTCACGTGAGCACCTACACAATCGATGTCGCTGTGTTTCTGCGGGCGGCTGCGCTGTGCATGCCGAGAGCAGTGCAATGCCTTCACACGCGAATTCAGGTGCGTAGGGCAGGTGCGGTGGCTTGCAACGTTTGCATGACAGTCGAACCACACACATCAGCGCATCAGACGGAAACGCCAGACAGGAGGGTTTGGTCCACGCAGGGCCTGCGAAGCCGGTGGCGGTGCCGGCAGGCGCCAGCGACGCTGTGCGGGCGGCGCTCACTGCAGCCATGGCGCTGACTGTGCGGCTCGCGGGGCTGGGCGCGGCGGCGGCCACCGGTGGCACGCGCGATCCGCTGGCCATCACGCTGCCTCTCGCCGCCGGCGCCGACGGTGGCACATCCATTGGTGCGAGCTTGCCCTTGCCCAGCCTGCCACTCCACGACACGTCCGCGCTACTGCTCTGAACCTAGCTGTTCGCCAACACGACCAGTTTCAAGGCTCCAGAAGGCCGCAAAAGAAAACTTTGCCCGATTGGGATACGTAAGCACATCCACACATTGTGCACGCAAGGTCTGACGATGTTTAGCACTTGAGCTTCCTTTCTCACTTTTCATTTCTGCAGCGCCGGCGGGCATGGACGCGGCGGTGAAGGCGCGCGTGTCGGGCTTCCGGCTGCGCAAGGAGCGCGTCACGGAGCTGGCGGCCCTGTCGGCAGCGCAGGCGCGCGCCGCGGCGGCCGCCGCGGCGGCAGGCGAGGGGCCCCATAAGGGAGCCGTCACGGCCGCGCTGGAGGTACCGCCTGAACTGCTTTAGGGTTTAGCATGTCATCTGGTGCTGCCTTCGAAAGCTTACAAGTCTGAGCTTGACGACGAGACGAGGTGCACAACGGCATGGAAGTCGTCAGGAGCTGTTGCACCAGCAGGCTTCGCAATTTCATTGCCTGCTGTACTTACCTTTCAACCGTTTTGAGCCGTTCCCACGTGTCTTCACAAGTTCAGGCCGGCTTTTGCTGCCGTCGCCCATGAGCATGCCCGATGCACGAGCAGACTTGGCGATTACGGGGGTGTGTCTGACCATGCAATGGCAGGCTGCGCGTCTAGTTCATCTCCCACTAAATCTCCCACGGGATGCCACTACGCTACTCGAACGAAAGCTCCTCTGACCGGGTCGGCCGTCCATGTTAGTCTGTCGCCGTGTCCTCACGTGCAGGCGCTGCAGGCCGCGGCAGCGCGGCGTGCGGTGGCCAGCTTGGCAGCAGAGGACCCCGACGACCTGTACTTCAAGGACGGCGAGGCCGCCTCCGAGCTGCTGACCTCCCTGGTGCGGATTCAGGATCATGCCGCCGTCCCCGCCGCTGAACCTCTTCCGTTACTCGCTGCAAGCGTGCCGAGGCTGCCTTCAGGCCGCCGTCGAGGGCGTTCGAGCTTTGGCCTCGGCATCCATGCCTGAGATGATGCCTGTTGCTTGTCCTGCAACGAGGCCGCTCCCACCTTTGGCAATGCAGGGTTTAGGGATTGTCTACCGTCGGCCCTAAACCCTAAACCGTCGGCCGGCTTGCAACAGTTGCAAGCAACACAGTTGCGGCTGCGATTGTTTTCGGGGAGCCCGCAGGTCCGCAGCCAGTGCGCGGCGCCCTCTGCTGCCCATAAACCCTAGACCCACACACAGCCACGTATTCGGTAGAGTCCCACCAGAGGCCCACTGGTGGGACTCTGGATTTTCGCAAATCGTTTTCTGGAGTCCTTCTCATCTGAGAGTGCAAAACATTCCGTCAACCGCGCAGGCAGAGGAGTGCATCGGGCAGCCCTTCCTGTCGCTCATGCTGGCGCACTCTCGCCGCGAGGACGAGTCCATGTGGGAGCAGGTGCGCTGATGGGTTCACACTTGCATATCTATCACCGGCCTGTCTGGTGCCAGCCAGATTAGCACTGCCGTCTGGCATGATGTAGACGACTTGGCACAAAAGGCCCAACCGTCTATTCGGTGAGGGTGGTTCGACTGCTTGCCGTGTCAGCAAACTTCTAGCTCCATCTGACAGTGCGCTGCTGTCGCAGCTGCTGCGGCTGGCGTTCCGGCAGCTTGCAGACCTGGACTTTGTGCGCGCCGGCCGGCTGGAGGGCTCCCTGTTCACGCTGGACCTGCTTACGCGTGCGCCCCTGCTGCAGCGCGGCCTGGTGAGTTAGGACCCCTCCTGCTTTGAGGGCGCTTTAATGAACCGGGGACAGGCTGCACTGGTCACACCTGCCAAAGTGAGGAAAGGGACACTCGTGGGAGCCATGCTGGGTTCCCGGCATCGACATGCAGCTGGCAGAGTCAGCCTTGAGGCTGGGTCCACACTGCCAGCCACCTTGCCGACATCGGCGCTTTGCGTGGCGCAGGCGTCGATGCTGCTGCGGGAGGCGGAGGCGGCGGCGGCGCAGACGGGCAGCGCCATGGAGCAAGCCTCATTCCTGGCGCCCCTGCTGCAAGGTGTGCTGCGCGTACCACGACATTGCTGGATGCTTGTCAGCTGTCAGGATGACCTTGTCTGCAATCTCCCATACCACGAGGCTCCAGCTGGAGCTTGTTTGCTTCATTGATGACCTTGTCTGCAATCTCCCATACCACGAGGCTCCAACTGGAGCTTGGTTGCTTCATTATCAGGGGTGCTTCGATTGGCACGAGAGTAGAGAAGCATTGAATGTAACGGAGCATCATTCTGGGTTGCGACACTGTGGAAGCCAAGATGGAGTACTATAGACACACGGGGGGGGGGGGGGGGGGGGGGGGGGGCCCCCAGCACCA
>JAABUW010006977.1_pt1 | contig 13844 bp, 14 predicted proteins | sample 5560081 | NCBI WGS metagenome assembly JAABUW01 (sample SAMN10711882, study PRJNA513363) | rock metagenome | isolation source: Antarctica rocks | place: Antarctica: Victoria Land, Knobhead sud
CGCGCGACTTCACCGGCTTCGGCGCCGCCTCCCACTCCTGCCGCTGGCCCAACAACGCCCGCATCGCCATCTCCTTCGTCCTCAACTACGAAGAAGGCGGCGAGCGCAGCGTCTGGGAAGGCGACGCCCACTCGGAACCCTACCTCTGGGAAAAAGGCAGCTCCGGCGGGTACAAAGAAGGCGCGCGCTACCTGAACGCCGAGCAAGACTTCGAGTATGGCAGCCGCGTCGGGGTGTGGAGGCTGATGAGGTTGTTCGAGGAGTTCGGGTGGCAGATAACGGTGTATGCTGTGGCGAGGGCGATGGAGCTGAATATGGAGTTTGGGGAGTATTGTGTTAAGAAAGCTGGGCGTGAGTATGGGAGTCTGAGTATTGGGGTGGGGATGTTGGCTGACTGGACTGCGACGCGTAGATGAGATTGCGAATCATGGGCTGAGGTGGTTAGAGTTCTGGGACTACGGCATTGATGAGGATAAGAAGTATGTGAAGGACAGCTGTAACATGCTGCAAAAGGTCACAGGGGAGTTTCCGGTCGGTGTATACTTCGGGCGAGGGACGCCGAATACGCACGGTGCGTTGCCGCAGATATACAAAGAGATGCATAATGAGCAGGGGACGCCGAAGCTGTTGTATAGCAGTGAGTGCTATAACGATGATGTGCCGTATTGGGTGGATCTGCCGTATGAGAAGGCTTTGCCGGAGGAGGAGAAGGAGGGTTTGTTGCTGGTGCCGTATAATTACGATTGCAATGATGGGAAGTTTCATATGGCGCCGGGTTTTATGTCGAGTGCGGGACAGACGTATGAGGAGTATTTGAAGAGTACCTTTGATTGTTTGTATCGGGAGGGTGGGAAGGTGAGTCGTTCAAGCTGGGGTATCAGAGACACGGATGAGAAGATCGTTGTGCTGACCAATGCCAGATGATGAACATACCTTTGCACAGCCGGATAACAGGCAAGGCGGGGAGATGCGAGGCTCTACGCAACTTCTGCAAGTATGTCGCGGAGAAGGAAGACGTCTGGGTGACCACTCGGAGAAACATCGCGACGCACTACCGAGAGACCTTCCCTTACCGGCCAGGCTCGAGACGGGGTGGCGACTGAAGGCGGGAGAAGTTGATCTTATAACCGTGCCGTTGGTATGTAAATTTGTACAGTGGCATGCCCTTAGGATACACAACCATCCTTCCCTTCCCTCCACACCTCTACGTCGTGCTCTAAGAAGCGTCGTGGGGATGACGCTACGTCCCCATGGTTCGATGACTCGGACAAGTTTCTTATTCTTTAAGATTGACGTTGTCTCCTTTGGGCGGACTTTGAACCATGCCTTTGCCCTTGTAGCCCTCCATACCCGGACCGGTGATTGGCTCGATCCGGTTCTCCTATTATGGCGAGCGTGGTCAGTATGTTACAGCACTCTGAATCTCCGAGGCTGTGTTAGACTTGAGACGTACCTTCATATATTCATTCGTCTTCTCTTGCCACTCCTTGTTAAGAGTTGGTGGTTTGCCCCTCCCGAAATAATGTACGATGTAGAAGATGACTGCACCAGCAGCTACGCCCATGGCAGTGTAGGTGAAGATCTTGGTGTTTTCACCGGGTGGTGCCTCCTGACGAGGTCCGTGTGGGCCGAATGCGATCCAATATGCTGCAAAGTCAACCGTCAGCACGCGTGGTCACGGGTATAAGGTCTCTCTCCATAATGAGAGCTGCTGTGTGTAATAAGTACGCTGTCGCGTGCCAACACGGCGTTTCCTCGGCACTCCGATCATCCACCCATGTCACCGCAAGGCTTTTTAAAAGTATGAAAGAACGAGAACGACATACCGGCCTTCTTCTCCTGCAGTGTCAACTCGTTCCAGTCCACCTTCATGCGATCCCGCAACGCCATCCATAGGTCTGCCTGCTCCTGCGGTGGCATGGCCTCCCATCTCTTCTCAATGTTGGCCAGAGTCGGGTTACTGATCGCGTGGGCCTGACGTGTCTGCTGTGCACTCTGTTGGACTGACTGACATCGCTGCGAGAGTGGTGTGAGAGCTGCGGCGTATGTCCTGCGGGTGGCAGCGGAGCCGACTTGTCGGAGGAGTGGAGACGTGCGGAGCATTGTGTCGGTGGTGGAAGGATGACGCGGGAGGAGAAGTGTTGTAGACCAGAGAGCTGGGCCTTTACCAGGTCCTGCGGCCGTTCAGGTTGTGTAGCAGGTGGTGATGTTGCGCAATGGGTCTGGAGATTAGGAAAGTGAGGTCCAGGAGAGCAGCAAAGTCATCGAAGCTCTTGACGGAGCTTTCCGCGCCAAGGAAAGACCAAAACATCGACTTCACCCTTCGACACGACTTACAACGAACATCGATTCTTTGGTATCCAAGATACTTCTTCCCGGTAACGACCATCTACGATCAATGCCGTTTTAGTGCTAGAGGTGGCCACCACGAACGCACGTCACCCTGCGACATGTTGAGCAAACGGGAAGATTGCGTCCCGGACAGTCGGTGCTGCACCTGAGGCGGATGCCCGCATGCTTTCAAGACAAGAGCACGCGTGCGAGACTAGCCTGTACGACCCTCTGAGAGCAGCAGTACTGGCGGAATGACGGCAGCAATACTTTCGCCCATCTAACTGGCTATGACGGATTGCTACCATGGCTTCTCGTTCGTCAGGTCTCGAGTTTTATTACTCCATGCAGGATCGGCCTAGCTCAGACATACCAATTCATGATCGAGACTGCAAAGTAGGATACGTTCTGTTCAGGCCTTTCATCAACTACGTGCTCTTTATTTTGCTACAGCATACATTGAATCGATGCATGCCGAATACCGTTCAGTGCATTAGGCCAGCACACATTTCAGTTATTCGCACAAGTGCTGCATTGCTTAAGAGGCGTCCCGCTTCTCGTTCTCCCTTTCTCGCAATCCTCCCATACCTGACAAGACACTTTCACGTCTGCCCCTTCTACTGAACCCCGCCATGGATCGAGACGGTAGCTCCAACACAGACGCCTCGCACTATGATCGCTACGCTCCCCAGGCTCGGGGGCCCATGAGCGCTACGACATTGCCGAGCACCGGACATCGACAAAACGACATGCACGGAGGGCCTGTCGAGCAGCACATGCCGCTGATGGACGAACGTCAACTATGGGCCATCAATCAGGTGCACGCAATCGAGGCTTTGTGGGTCAATGCAAAAGACAATGTCGAGCGCACGGTCATGGAGGCGCAGGCAGAGGCGGAACACTCACGACAAATGCGCGAACTCCGCAACCAGCGCGATGCCAAGCATACGGAATGTGCACAAGCTCAGCATCAGCTCTACCAGGCCCGTGATCAAATACAGAGGCTTGAGTTGGCATACGATACGTCGCAAGGGACGATTGAGGGCATGAAGAAGGACGCTGCAACCGCACAAACACAGCAACAGGCACTACGAGAGACACTGGGGCAGCAGACCACCAACCATGGAATTCAACTGGTAAAATTGGTTCGGCTCCGGATACGTCAGCAGAAAGTGCTCCAGGAGCACCGAACAAAGCATTCAGAAGTCCGTACTGAGCTCGAGCAAGTCGGCACCGAACATGCCACGTATCGCGAGCACCAGACAGAATCACTTCAAGATATTACCAGACTGGAGCAGATTGTCATTGCCGGCAGAGAGGTTGAAGCGAACCTCAATGGGTGTCGGGACGATTTGGTGCGCATGACCGAGGACCACGATCGCGTCGTAGCCGAGTGGGATCAGTCGAGATCAGAAGCCACTTCACTCATCTCTTGTCTGAATACCGCAAAGGAGTCAGCAGAAGCACTCAAGCAGACCAACGAGGAACAAGCTTCTCAGCATGCAGAGGCTCGGTCTCGGGTGAAAGGACAATCCAATGCCTATCAGCTTGACGCACAGATATTGCTTCGAAGGGTCGACAAGTACGACCGGTCCGATGCTCGCGCCCGCGAAGACTACCTCAATCTCCAGGAAGCGGCTACAAGGCTCTCGGAAGCCCGAACCAGAGCCCAGCGTCATGACTCGATTCAGCCAGCGCCCACACCCATTGTCGAGACCAGAGCGGCCTCACTCGCCTCGACCGCACCTCGAGATTCCACAAACGAACAGCTACAGCCACTTGGACAGTCCGGTACCCCAGGCACTTCTAGCTTGGAGAAGGAAGAGACTCCGGCGCCATCGAACGGTATCAACCCCACGGAGCCTCCAACAACTCCAGCGAGTGTTGCCAGTGCCGTCGAATCGGGCATTGTGACGCCTAACACATCGTCTTCTTCCAGCATCCCGGGCACACCTGCTCTTCCCAAGGTTCCTGGTCAGAGCCGAGGACAGACCGTCATCGACTACAGCGATCTAGAAACTCCGGCGGACGTCTCAGCCAGTATGATCTACAATCTGGATCCAAAGCCGAGAAGTGTGCCGTCGGGCAAGCGTCCTTTTGACTTCTCCGCAATGGACCCACGGGCGTACAAGCAGCAGCGTCTGAAATAGGCATAGACCTTCGCGCTGGCGGTGGTAATATCTTGTGAGGAGCGAAGGGGTGCGAGACGACAGATTAGCGCAGCTTAGGTCGTGGGAGGGGGTCAGATGCTGTAGAATATATTTCGACACAGATGCAAGAAGAGGGTCTTGTCATTAGTTACGGGACGACCTGTATGTACATGTATACCATAAAGGACAAGGAGAATCGTGCTTTTTAATTGTCGTGGTCCAAGCGCCTCGTTCTACCTCTCCAATTTCTCACGCTTAGCGGACTCTCACAACATTCACACTCGAGCAGAATTGAATTTTTCTCACCACGTGGTGGCGGCAGCTTCCACAACATACGGAACACAAGCATACACGACTACTGACACCGCTCGCCTAGCTCTGAGCAAATGGCGACTGAGCGGTATGTTGGCTTCTGGTGCATGCAGCACGCTCCAAAGCGCTGCTGGTACATGCAGATTGTCCGCATATTCGAAATATGTACGACGAGCGCGAAGTGACATGAATATTGAGACCGACTCAATTCTCCTTTGTTGTTCTCCCGGTTTCCTTGCCGAAAACAATTCGCAAGATATTTGCTCATCGCCTGGCTGATGTAGGGGAGACGGGTAAAATAGGCAAGACCATGTTCTCTGATACGCTCCTTTGTCTTACTCTCGTTGCTTGCATCTCATGTCTCATATGGCTTCATGCGCAGGAAGGAGATGCAGGTTCTGGTGTGCCTGCCGAGCAAGCCTACCTGCATCTAAGGATGGTATATTATGCCTTTTGGTTCCCTTGCTATCTCACACCACTGCATCTTCCACAGACCTGCGTCCATCGAACAATATCCCAAAACAAAACCAGCACGACTGCAAGACCAATCACTGTTGGCGGTCCCAGCTCAACACAATGAGGTTCAAAGGTGGCCGCTCGACCGTCACCAAAGAGCTCTTTCCTGGTATCTCGAACGCTTCTTCCGATCACTCTCTACCACCCAAGCCCAGGACGTCAAAGGACAAGGATGCAGACCTGCTCACGAAGGTTCATGAGGAGAAGCAGCCCACACTCCAAAAATTGCGACAACGTCGAATCGGTCTGGAGCAGCGTGGCAAAGCTTATGTATCGGAATGCGAGAGTGATACTGCACTGCTGGCGGAGGCCGAGCAGGGAATCACCGGTCTTCGCTCTGAGCTTAGGACATCCTTGGAGCAAACCAGCAAACTGGAGAAAGATGTTCTCGACGTTCGGGCGGAGCTGAAGACGTGTCGGGCTGCTCTTCAGTACAAGATTGAGGAGTGCAACAACCGCTCGGCAGAGTATGATCGCCTGAAGGAGCAGCACACGGTCGAGCTTCGGCAGCAGCATGAGTCCAATGTCAAGGTCAACGATCAACTCAATTCGTCACTGAGACAAGTCCGTGCCGACATTGACACTGCGCAAGCTGCCTCGCTCAAGGAGAAAGCTAGGCTGGAGCAAGTTGCGGATGTTGCGCAAGTGGCGCACCAGGAGAAGTTGAATCGGATGACGGAGGAGTACGATCGCGTCGCAGGGGCGAGGACGTATCTAGCTGACGAGAGTTCCCAGATGGCATGTCGTCTCATCGATGCGGAGAATGAGACGAAAAAGTGGCAGCAAGACAATCTCAGATATCGTGCGTAGGCCAACACAGCGATTGACGAGATTGAAATGGCCAAAACTGCTAACGGTCAACTCCGTGCTCAGCTGCACGACTGTAGGCTCGAGCTGCTGAACGTGGAAGAGAAGTTGTTTGAAGCGGAGAAGTTTTGCCGCAATGCTAGGACGCCTATCAATCGGCTCCTCCATACGCAACACGACGTCCCGGGCTTGACCTTCACACGTCCTCCCTCACCACCACCACCACCACCACCGCCGCCACCGCCACCTCAACTCGATGCTGAAGATGCTTCAATGAATGACGATGCGACGCAAGCCTCTGCCATACCGCCCGCCGCTGGACTGCAAGAACACGACAGTCGGTGCAGCCACTCTAACTCTATGACGACGCCTGCCTCCGATACCACCAACTACGAGCATATTACAGTGGAAATAACGCGGACATATACTGGTACTGACACTTCCATTCCCGCGGCTGCCCCTGGCTCGTCTCTACCCAACACACCTGCTCCGTGCGGCGCGCCCCATCTCGACGATGGTGAAACTCTCAGCGAAGACGGTAAGGTATACGCAACCCCCGAAACTTTGCCTGGCCCAATCGACGATCAGACTCAACAAACTACCCAAGACACTTCGCGGAAGCACGACCGGAGCTGGGATGACGAGCCTGAGCGATCACCGAAGCAGCGACGTCACTGTGATACCTACGTTCCTCCCCACCGCAGGTGAGAAGCAGTATCTTTGTGAGAGGGCGGAAAGTGCTCGATGGTGGGTGAGGTGGAATACGTATCCGTGGGAAGCTTGTACGTCCCCTTCTCGTGTTTGCGTACTAAAATTGCGATGGAAATAGGGTTACGAGGGAGGCCGGAGTATAGTGTACTGTTGAATCTTTTGGGTTGATCGCATATAGTCAGCACCGCCTAGGGATATATGTATTCTAGAGGCTACATGATGATATGTGGCAAATCTGTGAACCGAGGATCTGCCGGCTCAACTTCACCTTCAGCTCCAACTTCAACTTCAACGTCACCTCTTAACAATTTGACTTCTGATGAGAAGTACGTTCCAATACGAAGAGCATCGACTCCTCTACACAAAACTGTAAAAAGTATTCCATAGCAATATATTCTGATCTGATGCAAGAAGCGAACGGTCTCGAGCAAACGACGAACTGGCCTCCGAAATGACGGTCTCGGCTACGTGCAGTCAATCTTACTACTGCTGCAATCCAGACCTGTCAACACCAGGGAGCTTGCCATGATCGTGTTTGGGATTACTATGAAGAAGAATATCCACCTGGCCACTTCTCGTCCCCAATCGCTTTGAGGATCAATGGTTTATTTCGAAGATGCTCCAGAGACATACCGGTAGGAACTCCACATCCGGTCGATGACTGCGGCCATGGAAGGTAGGTGCTGTTTCACTGTCTTCTGTTCCACCAGCGACTAGTTCGCTACCCGCAGCACGTTCGCGCTTCATTGTTTCTTCCTCCGAACCTGCTGGGCGGGGTTGGTGTGCCTGCGCAATCTTCCCCGGAACATCCACTTGTCCTCTATCAGACCGGTGGATCAGCTGCCCTAATGCTTTGGTGCTCGATACTTCCCCAAATCTGGCGCGACACAATCGGAGCTAGCAGGTTCAGCGTGGCATTTCCTCGCCATGAACGTATACGGAGGCCACTCTCCCTCAGAGCCGGCAACTGAGGACATCGATTCTTCACCAGGTGTCGCAGGGTCCCAAAACACGTCAGATATGCGCCGCGATATCGATACTCAGCAAGTACAATCAACAGATGACCCTTCAGCCCTCGAGAACGAAACGTGGTTTAAAGCCAACGACCAGCCCGGCAATCTGCTTTTCAGGCCCCCCAAAACTAGAGCGACACTGCTTGCCGAACTACAACGGCTCATTGGAGTCTTCGAAGCTGGTCGAGTTGTCACTGTACTCACCGAGAGTGCAGAGGCTATCGTGGAAGATGCTCAGCGGATCTCACAACTTCAGTTCGAGCTTCAAAACTCTCTCGAGAATCGCCTTGGGCTCGCGGATCAGCTCGAGCTCACTCGTCTGGAAGTCAAACAGCTTGAGCAGGATATCAGTAGCGCTAAGGAGGAGCTGGGGACCTGCAGTGCACGATTGAAGAAGAAGAAGAAGCAGGAATGTGAGACCCTGGTGCAGGATGTGGATCGTCTGGAAGCCAGCGAGGCTGAAAATCAGGAGAAGCTCCATCTCGCTTCCTCGCAGCTCGAACAAGCTTGCGGCGACATTGCTGCTATTGGTGCAGAGCGAACAGCTCTGAAGGAGGAGGTGAAGGAGCTAAAGCAGGTCGGCGATCGCGCACAAAAGGAGGTGGACGATCTTCGAGAGCAACTCACGCAGAAGACGGAGGACCACGACCGCGTTGTAGAGGACTTGGATCGAAAGGATGGAGAGCACAAGACCGGTCTTCAACAGAAGCTCGCCGAGTCGCGAGAGACTTACACGGAAGCCTTTATACAACTCAATAAAACTCGCCTCGACAACGCAACGCTTGCCGCAGGACAGGCACTTTCGGCCAAGGAGGCAGACAGGTCGAAGCAGGAAGTTGAAGGCCTGCAGGCAAAAGTCATCGCACTGAAACAGCACTTGGCGATGGAAAACGGGAAGTGTGCTGATGTCGCCGACGATAACGTCCAGCTTGAAGAGCGCAACGCCTCCCTCGCTTGCCGGCTCGAGGAAGTGGAAACGGAAACCCAGCAGCTGCGTTCATCAAACGAAACCTTGCGCCTCTGGTCCGGCATAGTCGTACAGGCCGCGGACGGCTCCAAACACGCTCTGCAACATCTACAGAAATAGTACAAGGAGCTCCAACAACTAACCAGCTGCTACGAACATAACGAGTATCTCTCCGCCCTGCAACTATCACACTCCAAAGCAGCTCGAGCCACTCTCGAAAGCATACTCGAGAGCGTGAAGCTCGAATACAGCTGCAGCATCGACAGTGTTCAGTCAGTAAAGGACTTGCGTGCTCGCCCATCGCAGGACTGCCGCGGTGCTAGGGCCAGGATGGAGCGGTGGATGAGGGCAGAGCCCGAGTACCTGCGCTTGGGCTTCAAGAAGTTGTCGAGGGCTGTCGTTGTTGAGGACTTTGTGTTCCCGGTCTTGCGAATCGAGTGTACGCCATCCAGGAACCACCCGGCAGTGGATCTGAACGGAAAGGTCTGGATTGAGCCGACGGTTACGATGCCGGAGAAGGACGATAAACGATACATGGAGGGCAATATCTACCACGGTATGTGGCCTGCTCTTGACATCAAGGATCCGAAGCACGCGGTCCTTCCAGGTACACCGACCACACCTGGTCTCTCGGATCTCATCTCCGCAGACCTCTGCAGAGAAAGGACGCCGAGGCTCCAAGGCCCTCGCGACTGAGACGTCCAGGTCCTCTGCACCCAAGCATCCCCGAGACTGGCCTGCGCGAGACCAGAGGTCGTGGAAGCGCAGAAGGTCAATTACTTACAAGTCTCCTACTCACTTGTGGTAAGAAGCAGGCACTAGACCGGAGGTGAAATAGCCTCTGGAAAGGTGGAGAGAAAATTCTGGAGTCATACTCGCTTGCTTGTTGTACATTATGCACGCTAGATATCAGTGGTTGTAGAAAGCTGTGCTCTGTCGCTAACAAAGTACTGTTGCTGCTCGCTTGATGGTACGCGATTTCGACCAGATATCTGCTCGATATGTTGTGCATTGCCACCGACAACGCTCATACCACCGAGCCAGGGTCTTTGACGTGGTGTCCGATTTTGCTCACGCAACGAGCGCAGGGCAGCACGCTTAAACGCCACGACATTTCACCTCATGCTTGACGTTCCTCAATTGCCCTCAAGCCTTCCTACCACACCCGCCATCTCCTCATCACCATATATCCTGAACCCCTTCTCCTTGGTCACACTCGCCAGCTGCACGTTCTTCGAATCCAGCTTCTCCTCCATAACCTGCTTCAGCGTCTTCAATACCATCACCTCCGCCTCCCCCAGCGATAACGACTTGTGGAACTCATTCTGCAGCTCTGCCTGTGCACCCTCTGACCCAGACCCAATCGCCTTCGCATCGTACCGATAAAACGTGCCCGACGGCTCCGCATGATACCTGTCCCACTCATTAGCCCACATCCCTCCCATCCCACCCGAACTCCACTCACAAACTCGGCCCCTGCTCATCAAACCCAGCAATCAACAACGCCACGCCAAACGGCCGGCTCATAATACTCTCCTCCCCCTCCGCGCCCTCCCCAAACCTCAACGCGAGATCGCAAATCGCCTGCGTGCAGCTCTCTACGCCCAACCGCTCGTTGTAGTGGAACTCGTGGCTCTGGCTCGTGACGCGCGCGTGCTCGACCATGCTTCGGGCGTCGGCTTGGAGCCCGCTCATGGCGCAACCGATGTGGCGGTCGATCTCGACGATCTTCTCGACGGAGGAGGTTTCGAGGAGGGAGGAGGTGATACGCTTTTCGACGCCGAGGATGACGCCGTGGGAGGTGGCGACGCCGATGGCGGTGCTGCCGAGTTTGATGGCTTCGAGGGAGTATTCGACTTGGAAGAGGCGGCCTTCGGGGGAGAAGGTGCTATATCATTTGATCAGTTGTTGGCGTTGGGGATGGGAATGGTGGTGTGTACTTGATGCCGCGATCTGATATTTGTTAGCCATATATCCGTGATTGTTTGGCATAGCTACGAACCATATTCTGACCGCGCGATGAACATGTTGGCGGTTGGTGAAGTGGTGGATGTTTATTGGTAGTGCGGCTTGCGGGGAGGACGTAAGATGGTGGTGGAGTGTTGCAGGCCTGAGGTGGGTGTATGAGAAGGAAGAGTAGCACCAAGAGTGAGTTGTTATGGTTTGTCTAAATGTTTCGAGCCAGGCATACGAGCTGTCGTCTTCCTCCGTAGCTTTCTCGGTTGCTTCCGAGCTAGCGTAAACTCTAAACGCACAGCACCCACGCGCAGCGCGTATCCTTGCCCCACCATCTCGAACTTCAGGGAAACAACAAATGCGACGACTGTACGGGATTCGCTTGATACTGAGATGATCTGGAGTGGCAATGTCGTCGCTGCCGCCCTCACGCACTGCAAACTTCGCTGAACGGAGGACGTCCGCTGCCTTAAGACAGAAGAACAGCCGCCCGGCCTCTGCAGTTCTTCCGCCACTTGAGCAAGAGAACAAATCAGCCAGTGGCCTCAAGCGCAAGACCACGACTTCGACGACGACAGAGACCAGACGCGATGTTACCAGTCAGGAAACCTTGGTCCGACGGACGACTGCGAGGAGCCCGTTGAAGCCGACTGAGAGCAATTCCTCCGGACCACGAAGTCGAGATGCCGAGCGGCCGTCTAGCTCAGGACTGGCTCCTGCAGAGAAGGCCACTGCAGCCCCCGTGCCGACATCATGGAGCCCGCAAGCAAGTCTGATGACACCGACGACGGCGCCTTTGGCGAGCAGGATATCCGTGCCACCCCTCGCCAGCGATGCGCCGGCAAGCCTACGTGCGCCATCTCTTAGCACACTGTCTCTTACCGAACAGGAAGCAGCGATTATCTCTGACCTCTTGTTCGTCTTTATGGGGTTCGAAGGCCAGTACATTCGCTTCCAGTCCGACTATCAGCCTTTAGACGAGAAAAGCAGGCTATCCGGCCCTCAATTTAGGATTGAACCTGGGCTGGATCCGAGCTTACGGGATCTTGCAAGTAGCATGCTGAAGATAGCTACCCATTACAGCGCTGTTGAGGCTTTTGTCGAAGTGCAGTCGCGAGAAGACTTTGGCACCGTGAATCACGCCTTGTGTGCGGCCATGCGGAAGCTGCTCAAGGACTATCTCATTCTTATCGCACAACTGGAACATCAAACTTTGACGAATGAGGACTTCACCCTTCATCAGCTCAATCTACATATGAAGCCCACGGCGCATATGATGCATCAGCTTTACTCAGTAGCCTATGAGATCCTGAAGGAGAACAGCATGCTTGATGCTGAGGATGATCTGTCGACGTCCGATGACTTCGAGAACATTCTGGAGTCATTACGAGAGGGCCGGGACGCAGGCATGCCTGGAAAGAAGGTCTGCAAGGGTGGCCTGGTCCTTCGTCATCTTACACGGCGACTACAATCAATGTCCGGCGATCCGGCAGCGAGGCAGCTTCTGACGAATTTGTTGAAGGAAGCCAGTCGACCGTATATGACGATGCTCAACGAGTGGCTCCACCACGGCAATGTCAGGGATCCGCATAGCGAATTCTTGATCAGAGAGCAGAAATCGATCCGTCGCGAAGGGCTGGAGCAGGACTATACCGACGAGTACTGGGAGAAGCGGTACACGATCCGGCCTGAGCTGGTTCCGCCACAACTGGAAGCCGTCAAGGACAAGGTCCTGCTCGCTGGCAAGTACCTTAATGTGGTACGAGAGTGTGGTGGGATCGACAACATCAAAGACCGCAATTTGGATGCTCGAGCAGATGTACCGCATACATTCGATGATCCGAGGTTTGCAGAAAACGTCAGCAATGCATACGCCTTTGCCAACAGAAGTCTGATGACTCTGCTTCTCACCACACACGCTCTTCCGGCCAGATTACGAAGTCTCAAGCATTACTTCTTCCTCGACCGGTCGGACTTCTTCTCCTATTTCCTGGAGCTAACGCATTCGGAGCTCAAGAAGCCGGCGAAGAACGTCAACACCTCCAAGCTACAAAGTCTGCTCGACATTGTCCTTCGGCAACCCGGATCTGTGGCGGCAGAAGATCCGTTCAAGGAGGATGTCAAAGTCGTTATGAACGATGTTGGCCTTACTGGATGGCTCATGCGAGTGGTGAACGTTCAGGGAATGGACGCAGATGCCAGCAGTCTTTCGGCATACACGCCTGCGCCCACAAGCACTTCTGGTGAAGCTGAGAAGGAAATATCTGGCTACGAGGCATTAACTCTGGACTACGCTGTCCCATTCCCGCTCTCCTTGGTAGTCAGTCGTGTCACCCTCACACGGTACCAGCTACTGTTTCGCTACCTGCTCAGTCTCCGGCATCTCGAAACTCTGCTCACTAACTCGTGGACGGAGCACACGAAGAACGCAGTCTGGACGAAGCGCGCAGCTCGCAAGCGGACTGGTGCAGATGCGGCTCGAGATCGTCGAGCCGAGGAGTGGAAGCGCCGAGCTTGGTGCTTGCGAAGTCGGATGCTGTGTTTCGTACAGCAGCTACTGTACTTCTGTACCAGTGAGGTCATTGAGCCGAACTGGGCTGCCTTCATGTCACGACTGAAAGTGAGCGAAGACCAAGAAGAGAGTGTGGGAGTTGAGCAACGGCCTGGCAGTCAGAAGCAGGACGCAGCTTTCGCAATGTCATCTCGTCTTGCTCCACCCGCCGGCAAAGCACCAGTTGATGGCGAAGCGAAGAGGACGGTGGATGAGCTGATGCAGGATCATGTGGACTTCTTGGCCACGTGTCTGAAGGAGTGTATGTTGACCAACTCGAAACTTTTGAGGGTAAGCATCCATTCCCTCGCACCTCCTCCTTTCAACCCATACTAACGTGATCCGCAGATCAACTCAAAAGTCATGGCCACCTGCACCATGTTCGCCAACTACACCTCCTCCCTCTCCCGCTACCTCGCTGCGGCAGACCCGGAGTCTGCAGGCTCTGGCTCTACTGCTTACGACCCTGCGAAGCTGGATAAGCTGTTTTCGATTCTCCAGCAGTATGAGGATCATTTCTCACGGCATTT
>JAABUW010006978.1_pt1 | contig 13843 bp, 17 predicted proteins | sample 5560081 | NCBI WGS metagenome assembly JAABUW01 (sample SAMN10711882, study PRJNA513363) | rock metagenome | isolation source: Antarctica rocks | place: Antarctica: Victoria Land, Knobhead sud
ACCGATCAATGTGATCAACTTGACCAGTCAAGTTGGTGGTGCTACACACTCTTGGCAACAGGCCAGCAGAGATTCCTGGTGTGAGCACAGCCATGGACCTTTCAGCCAGGATGGCGGCAGAGAACAAAAGTTGCTGACACTGTGACAGGCCAGGTTTCTGATAAACCTTCTCGGCATGTTGATGATACCCTTACTAGCTCAAAGCTCAAATCACTGTCCTCTTTGAGCACTGTTCCAATCGCAACTCCCTGAGCATCTACATGAGCAATGCTATACACAACAACCTGCTGCTCTGGCCAGATTATAGAGTGCAGCGTGATGACGGCTGTCAGCAAAGTTGGTCGTCAAGACCCAGCAAATGCTAGGCTCAGGAGTAAATTAGAAAAAAGCATCATCCAGCCGCATCTCGCTTCTCTGTTCCTATATTTACTTATACACCCAGCGTGCAGTCAAGGACAAGAGAGGGAGCAGCCCCTGACACTGTGAAGCCATTCACCAGCTCAATGGGGGCATCAACAATCTGCTGCCCTTGTTGACACTGCTAAAGCATCAAAATGTATCAGGGACTGTCATGCTTGCCACGATGTTGAGTGAGAACGAACAATTGTTGCAGTAGATGTCTTGTCACAGATCTTACTGATTTGAGGCCATCAGAAGTTTGCTGTGAGGTCATTGTTGGCATACGCAGAGTTACGCGCACACGCAGCACCCACGAGGTGATCCCAGCTGTGGCCCCAGAGTCTTCAACATAAGGCGCCCTGGAGGACTGATTTGGGAATCTCAAGCTACACGCCTTTGCTTGTGTGATGGCAGGCCAAAAGCTGCAGGCTGAGAGCTTACCTTCCAGTCAGGGATGTCAATGTAGACAGCATCCTTGTCATACAGTAGCCCGCCCACGTCAGCCATAGGCGCATACAGCAGCCGCTCCCGTTCATTGAGGCCCCTCTTCTTCAGGGTGCTGGGCAGGGGGCATGGGTCCGTGAGTGCGTCCACCTCCTCCACCTGTAATGCCAACATTGTCTCAGAATGGTCACCTGCAGCTGTGTTTAGTCTGTCTCGATGATTTGTTTGTTAGCATGCATATTCAACACAAGCAAGGTCAGAAGACAAAAGCACGGACCTTGCGTGTTAAAGTTGCATGCTGACAAACAGACCATCGAGACAGATCAAACACAGCAGCAGGGGCCTACTTTGTAATGCCAAGAGATAGATGGCAGCAACAATTGTTACAGAAGCTAACTCAGAGCTAACTCACTGTTGCATCCCCGACGCCTGCAATATGGACTCGGGCATTGCCCTTCAGCTTGGTCCCTCTCAGGTAGCCGTACACCGCAATCTCCCTGTCACACTTGGGGTTCATCCTGATGTCATCCACAGGTGTGATATCCTACATGCATCACAGCCAAGCTCAGAGATGGCAAAAACACATTAAACATGTGTCTGAGCTGAGAGCATCATAGTGTGCAAGAATGCTGCTCGCAACATTGCTGCTGAGCTGCAGTGAGCTCCATGTTCCAAACCCATGTGTCAACACATGCACTGGGTGCACTGCTGCAAGCTGTCAATCATGTGATAGTGAGTGTGCGTTGCTTGTTGCTGCATACTGTCAATCACCTGTACCATGAAGAGCACACTGTGACATGGTGGTAATCCTAATGTTGTATCCATCCAAGGACTGTGAGGTACAAATGCACAATCTCCAGCAGCTGAGTGGTCGGGACAACAGGACTAGCCAGAAACACTACCTCAAGTCTGTCCGTGAGAAGGTAGGGATGCGCCATGCGCCAATTGAGGGGGCGGAACTTCATGACTGAGATGAACCTAGCCAGATTTAGCACCTCCCTCTTCATGTAGCTGCCGTTCTTCATGCCGCTCAGGTAGAACAGCTTTGCCCCTGCAGCCACCCAGCAGACAAAGTCATCAACCATTCAATCAATATGTTGCCCAGATCACAAACCCACGATGCACATATGCACTGATGTGACTGCAGCCACCCAACAAACATAGTCATCAACCATTCAATCAATCAGTCGCTCAGATCACAAACCCACCACAGGCATTGTTGATTCATATGCACTGATGCGACTGCAGACATAGGCGTCCTTGACTAGGCTTGGAACAGACCACACACCCACATGCCAACAGAAAATTAGCTGCAGCATTCATCATCCACACCAGCAAAATGATCATGTACACATGCCCTTGTGAGCATTGCACCACGCACATGTCACATTGCAGACAAGTAGGATGTATCGAGCGTATACCTTGGTAGATCTCAGCCCAGAAGCGGTGCTTGAGAGCCTTCTTGGTCTTCTTCAGCTTCTTCTGATCCTTGAAGCCATCCAAGTGAGTGAGAACCCCCATCACCTTGGGAAACCCATGCACCTGCAACATACATGTAGCCTGTCAGACAAGACCCACATGTGTCAAACCCACATGCAACTTGTCAGACCCACGTGCATGTCAGATTGTACAGATCACTTGTGAATGACAAACTCCTGTGAGTACGGAATGATGGCTCTGCTTTGCAATGCTGCCACAGATACAGCGCATCAACCATTCATGCATGTGCATGCAGTTGCAATGGCAGCAGCAATCCTGCACAGGTCAGATACACAACAGCTGCTTGGTGTGGCTGGGCGCACCTGCAGGAGGTTCAGGAACTCAAAGGTCTCCATCTCAAAGCCAAAGCCGCCATCCACCATGAGCAGCACCAGATCAGCATACTTGGCAGCATCAATCATGCCATGCAAGTCCTGCAGCCAGGCAACATTGATGATATTAATCCCAGCCATGCAGAAAAAGTCGGTGTGTAAGAGCTGGAAACATGCAGAGGTGGATGGGCGTATGAGCAGGATGGGCAGTGTTGTCACCCTGCTGAAGGTGGCTTCAGGTGCTATGCAGCACTGGCTTGCATGTTGTCCTTGATAAGCGCTGAACCGTTTGCAGTGCATAAACATGATGGGACAGGGGTGTAAACAGCCTATAAAATGCGCTGGCACAGCCCTTAAGAATGTGCTGCTGAGTGCACAGTGATGCTGAGTGCACAACCAAACTCGCAACACCCTGACGACAACCCATTGGTACAACAGTTTACAGAGCTCAAACTTGACACACACACACACACACCCACCTGAGGACACTCCACAAACGTCAGCCGCCTAGTCTTGCCTGACACCACTGTGATAGGGCCTTTGACCTCACTCAGGCTCTGGTTGACATAGTGCTTGATCAGGTTCTTGATCAGAGTGGTCTTCCCGACGCCAGGGGGCCCATGTACAACCACCACAAAGGGTGGTGGCTCTTCAGGGGTTGTGTCCACAACTGGGACTGCAGACAAGGAGTGACTGTGAGTTCTCGGTGTTGACAGAGGTTTTTGCGCAGCATTGTCTCAACGGCATGAACCCATCACGCTGCTGCTTGGGGCAATGATGCTTACAGTGACAGGCAGCAGGAACTGCACGATGCCTGTGATATGCAACACAGGCAACGCACAGTGTAGTCTTTTGTTGATGCGGCACACACCATGCATACGCTTCTGGTCTCGCTCTGCAGAGCGAGCCTGCTGCAATTTGGCCTTGCCACGCCCGCTGAAGACGAAGGCCTTCGGGTTTCTGGCTTTGGCTGCAGCTGCATCCTCAGTGTTGGAGGGATCAGCTTTTCGGTTTGCTTTGTCTGTCGATTTCTTCTTGGCTGCCTTTTTGACCTTCTTGATTTTCTTCTTAGGAGCAGCCTTGCTCACAGCCATCTGGGCCTTCCGAACGCTTCAAGCGCCAGGCGCTGCGCTGCACCGCAAGATCTCCAAAACAGCAGAAGCCTGCTCTCGTGTAGTTTCGCAAGTGGCTGTGGCCTGATGAAAATTAACGCAATCAGATATGATGCACCACCGTCACCACTTATGTGCAACTGCCAACGCAGCTATTCCGAGTGCAGCTGACCTAACGACAGTACGACAGCATGGCCGCCGCCGGCCCATACCGGGCTGAACGTCTGAACATCAACGTTGTGCAAGCAGGCGGTGCTGCGTTGTCGAACGGTTTGTCTTGATGTGAGAGTGCAGAAGGCGTGAGCCTGGAGAAAGCTGGTTGCTACACCAGCTGACTGCAGCATTGCAACAATGTTGATGAGATACGTCTATTTTTCGGCAGTTGACATGAGATTGGCTTTCATGGTGTAGTTGGTTATCACATGGCTTTAACACAGGTGTAGTTGGTTATCACATGGCTTTAACACAGCCAAGGTCTCCAGTTCAATCCTGGATGAAAGCATTTTTGGCTGCTTCAGATTGTTCCATGGTCAGATGATGCTAGCATCCCTGACACTCCTAGCGCTAGGAATGAGGGCCATCCGCTGTCCCTACATGTGACACCTTCTTGCACCCCAGCTCATCGCTTTCGTGAGCCCCAGGTCCGAGTCCGTTGTAAGCACGCATCAGCCTAGTTCCAAGCAAGCCTTAAAAACGCTCCATAGTCAAGTGTACGAACTAGCTACATCGCTACACCGCTGCACCACAGTGCTCATTGTTACTGGCATGCTGTAAGCAACTTCAGAGGCATGTGACGATTCAATCGTCTCAATTGAGAGGCTCGAATGATTTGGAAGCAGTTGTAAAGGCATCCTTTCAATTACATTGACAACTGCAACACCTGCATCACCCTGGAGCACACTCCGAAACCAAATGTGCTCGAGTTGTTGACCTCACGTAAGAGCTGGATTGACGAAGTCGCTTTGGTGATCCCGTATCGCGGTTCAGGCCCGATCAGGCATCTCGATTCAGGCTTAATATGTCGTCTTTCCCGTGCTCGGTGGTCTCCCGTGGGTCAGCGCCGAGACGGTTGAGATTTTGATATATTTGCTAGCTGCAAACAGTCAGAGCTATCCTGTGTCCGTGCCTTGCGCCCTATTAACATCTCCGTTCTTCCTTGTTTTGCTGCTACAAGTTGTGACATCGCGGCCGAGTGGACCAGGTTTGTCAGCTCGCCTTTACGGTCTTGCAGACTGCACCACACTTACCTCACCTGACCTCTGGCTTCTCTGCTGCAAGTGTTAGACGCAATCCTGAAGAATTTTTGCTGGCTCTGTCGTTTTGATCTGGTTTTAAGCTAGCCGTAGTGTGCTTCATATCGTCAGGCATGCTATGTAAATTCTGCATTCTTGTTGCTGTTGTGGCAAACAAGCAGCATTGCTGCTGCAGATGCAATTGAGGGCTTCTTGACACCGACAGTTGATGGTGCGGCAAACAGATCGAAAGGTGCATACTTGGTCAGCCACCAGAGATCATGCCAAAGGAAAGCTGCCAGGCCAAAGCAGCACGCAGTCGTCCTTCTGAGACACTCTTTGCAGCACTGCTTTGCAGCACTGCTTTGCAGCACTGCTTTGCAGCATTGCTTTGCAGCAATGCTTTGCAGCAGCAAGCCCTGAAAGCCCCTCTTGACCTACAACAGCTGGTGTGACTGCCTGGGTCTGTTCCTGAAGCGCGCAGTAGCCATACACCTTAGATCAAGCTGGATACAGGCAGCAAAACACCTTAGACAAGCTGGATACAGGATACAGGATACTCATGTTGCAACCGCATGTGATGCTTCACCACTGATATTATTGTCGCTATCTGGAGCCTTGACATTGCTTGCTAACATACAATCTTGTCTGTACCCTTGAGACTGCCCACAAAGGTTACAAGGATGTCACTGCCAGCATATGATCTGAACTACACACTTGGTAGGCATCCTGCCCCTATGGCAAGGCCGCCAGCCAAGCCCACTGGCATGTCGGTAAGCACTGCTGTCTGTTGCACAATTCTTGGCATTTCTGTCCTGCGCAGGGCAAGTTTTTGCTCCAGCTGCACTTTCAGCTGCCTAGAATTGAGCTTTGCAGCATTTGAGACCATGCACAGCAATAGCTGTAGTACTTGTGTGCACAAGTTGTCTGTCTGCTTGCACCACATTGCTGTTGTCATCATTCGCATATGGCTTCTACAGTAGCTTTCTTGGCAGATTCTGTATGGCGTTTTGCATTTCAACATGAGCTGCAGTAATGTAGCCTTATGACATGCCCATGCTTTAGATCACGACCCTGTACACTGTGGTATCCTGGACAGTTTACGTTTGCCTTTCAGACATGGGTCAAGGTATTTCTTGGTCTCTTGGCAATCGTTTTGATCATTGCAGCAGTCATAGGAATTGTGGTTGGGGCTCAACACCATGGCCAGTCCACTGCTGCTGTTGCTGTCACCCCTTCTTCATCACTGGTAAGCACTTCCCAACCCACCCTCTATGCCTTGTGCCACAGTGTTATACAGTGTGTAGCCATGCGAAGCCTCTGCACACTCACAGTCATGATTCCAACTTCTGTTCAAGACCATGTCTCCCCCCCCCCGTTCCCCTCCCCCCAAGCCCCCAAGCCCGGCAAAGCTTCTCATGTGATGGATCAATTCTCTTGCAGATGACTGATGGTTAGCTGCTGATTTGTGTCTCATTGTGTGTGCGTGCAGACCCAGGGCTCTTGCAGCAAGAAGGGCCTGGTCTATGACTACTTCTACCAGTACTGCCCTTCTGTCACGCTGACCAACTCCAGTTACTGGCTCAACTTTGATGCTGGCTTTGACAGCTCATGCACAGGTTGGCTTCAGACACACAGTCACTCGCCCTTGCATGCAGGGATGGAAACTCTGCCTGCTATGCTTTGCTGCTTCATGCAAGGCTGAGTCTGCATTGCTGAATGTGTGGGCACAGATTCTTTGCCTGGCCTCAATGTGTGATGCTTGCTGATGACGCTACACATGCTTGTGCAACTGTTTATATCGTAAATGCATATGCAGCTTGATGGTAGAGTGCAGCTATCGGCTTGCAAGACATGCATGATCTATCTGACATTGTATGCATGTTGTCTGCATGCCCCTGCTGATGTATTGTTGAGCATTGTGAGCTTGATTACTGCATGTTTCCAACGGCAGTCATTACTGTATGATGCAGACCCAAATGTCATTGCCAGGCATCAGCCTATGGTAGTAAGCCCTGACCGCATTCACTCCAGTTACAACACCATTACGTTGTTACCCAGCTACGCCATGCCAGCCTACCTACTCACGTTCAATGAGCCCAACTACATCTACAGTTATGGGACAAGCGATGACGACACAAATGTGTTAGATCCTGCCACCGCTGCCGGGCTGTGGCCACAGCTGGTGAGTTACTTTGATCCCTTGGGGATCAAGCTAATCGCTCCCAGTGCCATCAACTGCAAAGGGGACCCCAACTGTCAGAATGTGCCGACAGCTGCAGGTTGGCTCAGTGCATTTCAAACGGTGAGATGACTGCAGATGTGTCCTGCTGAGTCAGCATCTCTATGCTCTGCATCCTCTGCAGTTTGCCTGAGATCTGTGTTGTGCTAGTCCTATGTCGCTCCTATGTGTGGAGAGAGCATAGTGCTTGTGCTTGTAATGGAAGCTGCACGTCAGCAACACCTGTTGCTGTGTGAAGGTATAATTCATTGATGGAAGCAGCATGTGTGACTTCAACTTCAGCATCACCAGTCCACAATCTTCACGCCTGTAGTGCAGAAGGATTGAGCGGCTGCCATGGAGGTGCTGTGCATGCATGCATGCATGCATTGTTTGCATTCTGGCACAGCCTGCATCACTAGTTGGTGTATAAGAGCCCTTTCCAACAACTGTGGGCAGGCTAGCATGGCTTCTTCACATTGAATGGTGTGCAGGCCCTGGACAACAACGCATCCACATCAGGTGCATGGGACACTATCCACGCCTTGAGCTACCACACCTACACAACCAACTTTGAGTCCATCGTGAATGAGACAACCAGCCTGTATGAGCAGTTTGGTAAACCCATCTGGGTCACTGAGATTGCTTCTGGCTCCAACTCCACCATGGAAACTAATGTCCAACTGATGGAGGCTTTTGTCCCATGGGCAAATAATCAGTCTTGGATTGAGCGCTACTTTTGGAATCAAGCGGTAGGCAGTCTAGAGGTCCCATGGTGTTTTGGGGGTGCTGTTTCATTTCCTGGATCCTGACCCAAACTGCAAGACAAGGGCATTTGTGTTGATGGACTGAACATACCTCATTCTCAGAAGTCACTTGCATGGCAGTCTGTTGCTTAGGTTACTTGCATGTTGAGATTCCACTGGTGGGTTGCTACAACTGCCTCTGGTGTGATGGATGTCATAGCTGCCTGCAGCATCAGCCTTGGGAAAAATGCATGTCATAGTTTGAGCATGGCAATGCTGGTGCAACACACCTGCGTTCTGCATGTAGCACTGGTTACATTTGCTGATTACATGGTGCTCATCAAAACAACAGCAAGCTGGCAAGCTGTAGCATCTGTTGCAGACACCCCCTGAGGGCACTGACCCCAACATCCAGAACAGCTACATGGTGAATGAGAGTGTGGGTGGGAAAGGCAATGGGACACTTACCCCCCTGGGTCAGACCTACACCAGTGTCACTTGCTGATGGCCAGGGTGTGACCCCCCTTGGTCAGATCTACACCAGTGTCACTTGCTAAGTGACCCCCCTGGTCAGACCTACACCAGTGTCACTTGCAAATCGCCAGGGCGTAACCCCCTTGATCAGACCTACACCACTGTCACTTGCTGATGGCCAGAGTGTGACCCATGCATCAAAACTCAGCATTGGCTGCAGCCTTGTTAGTGACTCAGACAGCACTGTCCTCATGGATAGAGCACAAGGGTGGTGTGCCTCTGAAGGTTGGGGCTGCGATGCTTGTTGGCTGGTCCTGTCTGAGGGACCTCCTCTGAGCATTGTCATGAAGATGATCCAAGTCAGTTTACAACAACTCTGATGAAGTAATCCAGCTTGTTGGTGGAGGCTCAGGTGAATAGGGAGGGAGTGGGCACATGCATGTGCACTTGCCATCTCACATTTCGTTGACTCCATGTTTAATGCAGCAGATATATGACGAGCACAGTGTACAGTACACACTTGGTACATTACACAGTATACGGTATACACTGGCTTCCTCACATCCAAGATTCATGAGATGTGCATTGGTCCAGATTCCTGCTCTGACTCCCAGGGCTGCAGTCAAGCTGATGTATTCTTTTTACTGCATTCTGCAGAAGCATCACGTGAACGTGTGCACGTTATGCCCCACAGACTCCTGTGACAGTCATCAATCTCCAGGTTGCTTGCGTCCCTCCAGATCAACTGGTCTACAGTTTAGGTCTCAGTGTCTCTGCAAATGCTGGCATGGTACGTGCCTTAGAGTCTTGTATCTGCTGTACTGATATATGAGTTGGGAAATTTAGGTAGCAAAACGACTGGCCTGGTAAATACTGACGGCCAAGTTCATGAAACACCCATCCCGCTTGCCTGTCACCATCATGCACGCAAGTTCAAACCGAGGCAACGCATCAAGCCCAAACTTTGGCGTCGTTTTTCTCTTTGAATGCAAGCATTGCAGTCCAGCTCAAAATGTACTGATCAGATAAAAGCATTGGGACAACCTGTTACCTTGCTGTCCTGCGAGATGCGTAAAGGGGAATTCCCTGCCTGAGCCATTCAGCATGCAGCCGCTGCAGGGTCCGAGTGACCCATTACTTATCGTGTTGTCCCCAAAACGCTGCCAAATGACCAGGTCAGCTGTTGTCATGCACCAGTTCAATGCAAGCACATTAGAGATCAGCAGCATCTACAGCTCTGTCTATACCGTTCTAAATCACTTCTGTGGCTCTTCAGCCAATTTGCCTGGCAAGCACTGCATACAACATCTACTTCGTCTTACTACCGTACTTTGTAATCACCTTCTGCAGAAGAAACATCGTTCTAGGACCTAAATTCTGGATGAGCCACATGTTCACTTGCTCATACTGTACACGTTCAGGCTGGAGGGATTGAGACCTAACAAGCTGAGCTGTGCTAGCGTACCCAAAAAAATGAGTATAGCAAATTGAGTAACAGCAAAAGAATGCACTTCTGATGGAAACAAACAGTCAAACAAGGCTGCCACAGTTACACAAACATGCCGGTGCATTGGGATGTACAATTGTGATCATCATGATGGACCTTCAAAGTCCTAACAGAGGGATATACTCTTCATCATCCCTGATCATGCATGACACAGAGTCTTCCTGTTGCACAGATGCAGCATTGTAGCTGCAATCTGGAAATTTATTTGACCACAAGCTTGCAAGCAATGCATGCCCTTGCTGCTTTTGACTTGTAATGGTACATGCTGTTGACCCAGCTCTTCCAATAACTGTCTTGCAAGATAGTGAGGCAATGGGCACATCAGACTGCGTGCTGTGATGTTCTGTCAGCCAGACCACCAACAACCTCACCGCAGCTGCTGCTGTCATCAGCACCTGCACATGAACCTTCTGTCACACGTGGTCACATACGTGGTTTCAGCTCTCTCTGATAAAAGCGTGACATGCAATGCAATGTCACCTGAAGCACACTCTTGACAGAGCACTTGTGCAACAACCCAGAACCTCACATTGCAGGACTACATACTGTACAGAAGGCACTGATGTTCTGAGCCAGCAGTCACACAGCACGCATCACTCCTGCTTCATGTGTGATAAGCATGCACTGTGCTGTGCACCTGTATGTCAGTGAGTGTGTGTGCATGCAGTGCTGTCTCACTGGCTCTATACTCTCACAGAGGACAGTGAACAGAGTAGGACAGGGACTGCATACTATGTCCCCTGGCTGTACTCACTGCATGTCCTACCTGTGACATACTGTAGTCTGCTGGCAGAGCGCTGAGAGCCCTGAGGCTCATATGACCTGCGCCTGGGGCTGCTTGCAGTAGCCTCATATGACCTGCGCCTTGGGCTGCTTGCGGTTGCCTCATATGACCTACGCCTTGGGCTGCTTGCGGTGGCAGCATTTGAAGGCATCTGTGACGTGTGCAAGCCTGAGCCATTCTGCTGAGAGCCCATGCGAGTCAAACCTCCAGAGGCAGTTCTGACTGGCTGGGAAGCAGAAGTGTTCTCCATGTCTGGCGGGTGTGGGGGCTTGGCATTGGAGGGCGGTGGGGCCGGTGCTTTGGTTGGGCTCTGAAGGGGACCTGGGGAAGGCTCAGTGTCGGAAGAGGGCCGAGGGGTGCCTGCATGAGGCTCCAGGCTGAAGGAGCCCTCAAGGGCGGTTGGGTGAGGTGAAATATTGCTGTGACGCTGAGGGCCATCTGAGGCAGGCCCAGCATTGGGGTAGCCCTGCAGGGCACTTTGAATCAGCCCTGTCTTGGGGCTGTTCCCAGCATGACGGCTGATATCATGGGGCTCCGTGTTGGGAGCGCCCCCATATGAAGCCTTCAGCGTGCGCAACATAGGCGCATCAGCAAACGGGCTCTGCTGGGTTGCTGGTCTGGCCCTGGTGTCAAAGGGGCTCTGCCGTGGAACTGCCCCGTGGGCAGAGCTGAAGGAACTTCTGCGTGGACCTTGGGAAACGACTACAGGCAAGCTGTCAGTCTGTGCGAAGCCCTTGAAAGGGCTCTGCAGTCGCGGCAGTTTGGGACTACCCTCACTCAGACTCAAGCTCTGCCTAGACTCAGTCCCTGAGAGGGCAGGCTGAGCATGTTGGTGGTCAGGAACTGCACCCTGAAACTCCAGGCTTGGTGTGTCAGGGTTTGGCTCTACCCCCATGGGGCCTGATCCCAACAGCTTGAAATCCAATCCCAGGACCTTGGGGTCTGAGGCCAGGCTGTGGAGATTTGAAGCTAGCCTGTGCAGCCCTGCCAGAGAACCCACAGATGTCAAACGTGGGTCTTGAGCCTGTAAGCCTGAGCTGTGGGGAGCTGAGCTGAAGCCAGCAGGGATGCTGGTGAAGGGGTTGGGGTGGGGTGGTGGGAGACGTGAGACCCCCGAGGGTGTGAGTGACTGCTCAGGCAGCTGGCGAGGGCTGTCTGGCCATGTGCTTGAGCTCATCTGGCTTGGCAGATCTGCAGGGCATTGGGCAGGCATGTGAGTGATGACTTGTGTCTTGTGACAGCTCAGAGCACCAGGGTGCAGCAAAACACAGGGCCGTAAATGGATGGCATTCTAGATCGTGCAGCCAATCCATGCATGCATTGCATGCAAAGTAGAAACAGCCCACTGACTGTTGTGCTCATGCTGCATATGGTACTTTTCATTTGCTGATAACAGAGCACAAGGTGAGTCACAGGCAATGCATTGAGAACACATTTGGAGCAAGGTCGGAAGTACCTGTCAAGGCCTGAGACCTCTGCCTAGTGGCAGCTGTGCAGCGCAGCATGCCACGCAGGTCTGCAATGATGTTCTCAAAGTCAGGGCGCTTGTCAGGCTCCTCTGCCCAGCAGGCCTGCAGGTCAATAGGCGCCCATGTATGCACAGGGCTGACAAGATGCCAGCAGTTTTGCATTGTAGTGCAAGCTTCTGCTGCCCACAATCTGCCCATGCAAGCATGCACTGTGACAGTGCTTTCGCAGCAGAGCATGAGACATGAGAACAGCAGACGTCTGCACATACACGAATACACAAATACACATGAACAAACTGAAACAGTGCTTACATACATACATACACACACACACACAGACAGAGACACACACACATACGGACAGACATACACATTGCACAAACAGAGACATCAAATGGGCAGTTTTGACAGTACAGTTCCCAGCCGTTGCATAAGAACGCTGGAGGAGGAGCAGGGGCCGTCAGGCCTGCATACCTGCATGAGCAGTATGTATTCCTGCATTCCAGGCCAGGACCCTCCTGGCAGGCTACCCACAAATGGTATGTCTGGCCTTGCATGCTGCTGAGTCAGCAGCATCATGATCTGCACAGCAACCATTTGCTCAAGGTACCCACAACAACAGCACAGACGCAAAAGTAGCATTCACAAAAGAATGAGTGCCTCATGATTGGTGTGATGACTGGAAATGCATGATGTCCAGCCAGCAATGGGCCGTTTTGACAGTGTCTCAGCTACTGCTTGTTTGGTCTGTGACTACCTGGAAGGGGTTGAGATCATCCCAGGGGACTTGCCAAGTCATCAGCTCCCACAAGATAATCCCAAACGAGTACACATTTGCTGCCTTGCTAAAGTTTTGAGCAGCAATCACCTGCATTGTAGCAGGCTCGCATCAGTGCGTATGCATGACATGTGACAGTGAGTGAAGCCAATGCTTGACAGAACAAAGGAAGCACACCCTGCTGAACAGGAGCCGGTGCTTTTTGAAAGCGCAACAAACACTTCTGACAACAGCACCATTTTGGCGGGTGCAATGACATGGAAGAATGAGTCTGTCAGCCATGTGAACCAAGAGATTTGGCTATGGTGCAATGACATCTGAGGAGGCACAAGCATCCACAGCAACACTTGATGGCGTAACCCGTGTCACATACCTCAGGAGCCAGCCAGCGAGGGTTGTTGGCAATGCTAGAGTCAAGTCCATCGCAGTCTGCTTGCAGATGCAGCTTGCTGCTGAGATTGAAGTCAGTGACCTTCACCCGCCAGTGCTTGTCCACCAGCAGGTTGGGAGACTTCAAATCTCTGTGCAGAATGGGGGGCTTGTGGCTGTGAAGCTGCAGCATGCCCTGTATGACACAACCTCGGCGTTGCTGTTTCCAATGTCAAAACTTTATCTATGCAAAAAGTACATAAGGAATGAAGACAGCAGACCAAGGCCTACACATGTACATTGAGCAGAAAGGGTACTCAGGCTTCTGCAGCTGCCGAAAATGCAAGGCATGCCATGCACAAGATACTTCCATAAGATCAGGACTGCTGTTGGTGAACCTAATCCAGGCACATAATTGAAGCTGGTTCCCACCAGCTTGGTTGTATTGCACACTACATACACCTGTGCTTTCAAGCCAGGATGTCTCATGCGTCGCA
>JAABUW010006979.1_pt1 | contig 13842 bp, 14 predicted proteins | sample 5560081 | NCBI WGS metagenome assembly JAABUW01 (sample SAMN10711882, study PRJNA513363) | rock metagenome | isolation source: Antarctica rocks | place: Antarctica: Victoria Land, Knobhead sud
TGGTCGGTCCTCATGCTCCGCTACCTGCCTCCGTTGTTCCGCAAGGCGATTCGCCACGAGGGCAGCCATGGCTGACCCCCACCCGACGATCCTCTGGTTCCGTCGCGACCTGCGGCTCGGTGACCACCCTGCGTTGGTTGCGGCTGCGGATCAGGGGCCTGTCACCGCGCTCTTCGTCCTCGACGACGTGCTGCTGCGCTCCGACGCCGGTCCGCGCACGGCATACCTCTTCCGCACGCTGAGAGCGCTCGACGCCGACCTGCGCAAGCACGGCGGCCAGCTCACCGTGCGCCACGGCAGGCCGGAGAAGGTGCTTCCCGCGCTGGTCAGGCAGATCGGCGCGAACGCCGTCCACGTCAGTGCCGACTACGCACCCTATGGAGCCGCCCGGGACGTGCGGGTCTCAAAGCTGCTCGGTGACACCCCGCTCGTCCGGACTGGGTCACCGTATGCCGTGGCGCCGGGCCGGGTGCTCAAGGACGACGGCGAGCCCTATAAGGTCTTCACCCCCTTCCACCGTGCCTGGCTCGAGCACGGCTGGCCCAAGCCCGCCGACTCCCGCCCGGCGAAGATAGACTGGCACGTCGTGGACGGCGACCCGATCCCGGACGACCCGAAGATCGTCGCCGACCTCCCCGATGCCGGCGAGGCGGCGGCCCGGACGGCGTGGAACCGCTTCCGCGAGAACCATTTGAGGTCCTACGACCAGGACCGCGACCGACCCGATCTCGACCACACGTCGCGGATGTCGCCCCACCTCAAGCTGGGGACGATCCACCCGCGGACCATGCTGGCCGACCTCGGTCGCTCCGCCGCTCCCTATGTGCGGCAGCTGGCCTGGCGTGAGTTCTATGCCGCCGTCCTGCACCACTGGCCGGACAGCGCCCACGGGTACTTCAAGCCCGAGATGGCCAAGATGGCCTACGACACGGGGCCGGAGGCGGACCGGTCGTTCGAGGCCTGGGCGGGCGGGCAGACGGGCTTCCCCATCGTCGACGCCGGGATGCGGCAGCTGCTGGCGACGGGATGGATGCACAACCGGCTGCGGTTGATCGTCGCCTCGTTCCTCGTCAAGGACCTGCACCTGGAGTGGACCCGCGGCGCGCGCTACTTCATGGACCACCTCATCGACGGTGACCTCGCCAACAACCAGCACGGCTGGCAGTGGACGGCCGGCACGGGGACCGACGCCGCTCCCTACTTCCGCGTCTTCAACCCGCTCACGCAGGGCAAGAAGTTCGACCCTGAGGGCGACTACGTCCGTCGCTGGGTGCCGGAGCTCCGGGGGCTGCCCGGCGAGGCGGCCCACGAGCCGTGGAGAACCGACCTCGTCCCCGCGAGCTACCCGTCGCCGATCGTCGACCACGCGCAGGAGCGGGTCGAGGCGCTCGCCCGCAACGCGGCGGTCACCGGCCGTGGCTGACCCCACCCCTTCGTTGCGTCCGACAGTTCGGTCGCCCCGGCAACCATGTTGTCGGACGCAACCGGGGTATGCCGGTCGGAGCCCTTTCGAGAATCAGCCGATCTCGTAGTCGAACCACACCCGGTGGGTGCCGTCGTCGTGGATGGCCATGCCCCCAGCCCCGTGGATGCCGGCCAGGTCGCCCACGCCGCTCGACGGGACGATGGCGAAGTGCTCGTCGCGTCGATCATCGCCGAGCGTCGACGCGGCAATGGACGTAGTTGAAGGCACCCGACACGCCGCCGAGCGAGCCTTCGAAGGACTCCATGGCGACGTAGGTCCCGATCCCCGTGCCCAGGTCGAACGCGGAGGTGAAGAGGGTCGAGGAGCGGCCAATGACCTTTCCGGCATACGCCTTGACCATCGTCGCGACACCGACGGCGAGCGCGGTCGAGACCTGGACGGGTGGGGGCGTGATCTCGGCCGGGATGAACGATGCGACGGTGAAGGTGCCTTCGGCTCTCATGCCTCGCACCGTAGCGGCCACAACCATCAGGGACGACTCGGGCGGGGCTAGCGTAGAGCCATGAGCGACCAGGCCGCCCCCCTCCATGTGGAGCGCGTCCCGGACGCCTGTTGCGCCCCGACACGCACCGTGACCCCTGCGGCCCCACTCAGGGAGCGGACGCCCCAGCGCGGGCTCGACGCGGGCGGGTCAGCGGGCACCATCCGGCACGAGGTGGAGCAGGCGGTCCTCCCCGGTGGCACGTTCGCCATGGGTGACGCGACCGGGGACGGCAACCCCGGCGACGGAGAGGGGCCTGTGCACGCCGTCACCCTGTCAGGCTTCTCCATCGACGTGACCCCGGTGACGAACGCCGACTTCGCCCGGTTCGCCGCCGCCACCCGCTTTGCCACGGAGGCGGAGGAGTTCGGGTTCTCCGCCGTCTTCCACCTCGCGCTAGCAGCACGTCCCGACGAGGTCATGGGACCGGCAGGAGGGACGCCGTGGTGGGTCGGGGTGCGCGGCGCCGACTGGCGTCACCCCGGCGGCTCGCAGTCGGGCATCGCGGGCCTGGACGACCACCCCGTCGTGCACGTCAGCTGGAACGACGCGAGCGCCTACTGCGGTTGGGCCGGCCGACGGCTCCCGACGGAGGCCGAGTGGGAGTATGCCTCACGCGGTGGCGTCGACGGCGCCCGTTATCCCTGGGGCAACGACCTGCTCGACGGACATGTTTGGCACTGCAACATCTGGCAGGGCCGTTTCCCAACGACCAACGACCTGGATGACGGCTATCTCACCACTGCGCCGGTGCGGACGTTCTCTCCCAACGGGTTCGGCCTGTGGCAGACGGTCGGCAACGTCTGGGAGTGGTGCTCCGACTGGTACTCGCCGCAGTTCTACAACGCCTCTCCTTGTTTTGACCCCAGGGGCCCCGGCACCGGCGCCGTGCGGGTGCTGCGCGGGGGGTCCTACCTGTGCCACGACTCCTACTGCAACCGCTACCGCAACTCGGCCCGGTCCTCGAACACCGAGGACTCGTCGATGGCCAACGGAGGGTTTCGAACGGTCGCCCTCTAGCGAGCGTCCTTCCGTCGGCAGTCTTGCGTGGCGCTCTCCGTCATCGCGGGCGGCTCCGGGCGGCCGCGGGGGCCCGGGCGGTCGCGGGCGGATCGTCGAACAGCCGGACCGCGACCGACTGCCGCCGCTACCATCGACAGGTGCCTGCCTCGGTTCGCGGCGTGGACCCACCTCAAGAGATCCGGTTCTGCCGGGCTCCCGATGGTGTGCGTATCGCCTACGCGATCCACGGCACCGGTCCGGTCCTCGTCATCGCCTCGTGTTGGCTGAGCCACCTGCAGTACGACTGGGAGAGCCCCGTCTGGCGACACTTCCTGGCCGACCTGGGCAAGGTTGCCACCATCATCCGCTTCGACGAGCGCGGGCACGGGCTGTCGGACTGGGACGTCGAGGACTACGGCCTCGAGGCGCGCGTCTCCGACCTCGAGGCGGTCGTGGACCACGCCGGCCTGGGCCGGTTCGCCTTGATGGGCATGTCGCAGGGTGGCCCGGTCTCGATCGCCTAAGCCGCACGCCACCCCCACCGCGTCTCACGGCTGGTGTTCTACGGCAGCTACGCCGCTGCCGAGCGCAACCCGACGCCCGAGGAGAGCGAGCTCAGCGAGACCTTCGAGCAGATGATCAAGGTGGGCTGGGCGCGACCCGACTCCGCTTTCCGCCGGGTCTTCACGTCGTTGATGATCCCCGACGCCACCGAGGAACAGATGAGGTGGCTGGACGAGCTCCAACGGGTGTCCGTGTCGGCCGAGAACGCCTACACGGCGCGCCGGCAGCGCAAGAAGGCCGACACCACGGACCTGCTCGCCGACCTGACCCAGCCGACCCTCGTGCTGCACTGCCGCCACGACCAGATGAACGAGTTCGAGATGGGCCGCAACCTCGCGTCGAGCATCCGGGGAGCGCGACTCGTCGCACTGGAGAGCACGAACCACATCGTCCTGGCACACGAGCCCTCCTGGCAGGTCTTCGTCGAAGAGGTGACAGCCTTCCTCGAGCCCGAGCGCGAGCCCGACGTCGGCCGGGCCGCCGTGGACCTGTCGTCGACGCTCTCACCCCGTGAGCTGGAGGTTCTCCGCCTTGCGGCCGAAGGACAGGACAATGACGAGATCGCGGCCGCTCTGACGCTGAGCGTGCGCACGGTCGAACGCCACCTCCAGAACGTCTACCTCAAGCTCGACATCCACGGCAGGTCGGCCCGGACGGCCGCGGTCGCCCGGCTGCTGACCCGCGCCTGACCCGCGCCTGGCGAACGCCGGACAAGCGTCTGACGAACGGCCGACGCTACGCGCAGCCCGCCAGACCGAGCGCTCGCCGATCTCACAATGCGTACCCGCACCGACGCGCCAGCCTTGGCCTGCTCCGTACGGTCGACCAACAGCCAACGACCAGTGACAGGAGCAACGACAATGAGCGACACCATCGAGGCGGTCGACGCCGACAGGGCCCTCAAGGCCAGGCACCGCGCAATGTGGGCCATGGGCGACTACCACGCCGTGGCCGTCGAGATCATCCCGGAGCTCGGACCGGTACTCGTGGCGGAGAGCCGCGTCACCTCGGGCCAACGGGTGCTCGACGTCGGCGCCGGGTCGGGCAACGCCGCGATCCCCGCAGCGCTGACCGGGGCGAGCGTCGTCGCGAGCGACCTGACCCCGGAGCTTCTCGAGGCCGGACGGCAGCTCGCCGCGAAGCAGGGCGCCGAGCTCGAGTGGCGGCAGGCCGACGCCGAGGCGCTCCCGTTCGACGACGGCGAGTTCGACACAGTGCTTTCCTGCGTCGGCGTGATGTTCGCGCCGCACCACCAGGCCGCCGCCGACGAGCTGGTCCGCGTATGCCGCCCGAGCGGCACCATCGGGCTGCTCAGCTGGACGACAGAGGGCTTCATCGGCCAGATGTTCGCGACGATGAAGCCGTATGCCACGCCGCCACCCCCGGGGGCGCAGCCACCCCCGCTGTGGGGCAAGGAGGAGCATGTCCGGAACCTGCTTGGCGACCGGGTCACCCACGTCGTGGCAACCACGCGGACGTTGACCGTCGGGCACTTCGCGTCGGGGGAGGAGTTCCGCGACTACTTCAAGAGGAACTACGGCCCCACCATCGCCGTCTACCGGAACATCGCCGACGACCCGGATCGGATTGCCGCCCTAGACGACGACCTCGCCGCCTTGGGGGAGCGCCATCTCGCCGGCTCGGCAGCGGGGATGGAGTGGGAGTACCTGCTGCTCATCACGCACAAGCGGGCCTAAGCAGCCTCCTCCCCCACCGGCATGTCGATGTGACGGAGCCCCGAGCCACCTCGGAACTCCTTCACGGGCCGATCAGGACACGAAGGGGTTTGCGTCAACGCGGGTCACGGCGTCGCGCAGCACGAGTCCCGTGCAGCCTCGACGACGGCGGGCTCGTTCCACCAGAAACCCTCGGTGCTCTGGTGTCTCGGCACCGGCGGGAGGACCCGGTTGGACCCGGCCGCCCGAGGCTGCGGCGCCGCGGAGGGGGCCTCCGGCCCGGCGGTGGCTGGCCCCGCCGTGGCTGGCCCGGCATACGGGGCAAGCAGCTTCTCGACGGTGCGAGGGGACCCTGAGGTCACCACCGCTGTCACGCGGGCCGCATCGTTGATGTTGACGAGCGGGTCGCCGTCAATGATGGCGAGGTCGGCGTAGTAGCCCGGTGCGACCTGACCGAGCCGCTCACCGATGTAGACCCCGGAGTTGCTCGTCGCGGTGATGAGGGCCTCCCGTGGGGTGATGCCGTACTTCACCATGGCCCGAAGGTTCATGTGGGTGCTGATGGCGAGATGGTCGATGGGCGAGTCGGTGCCCGTGGTGACCACGCCTCCGCCGTGGATCATCTCGCGGACCTGGTCCACCTGGTGCTCGAGGTTGGCGCGGTTGACCGTCTGGTCGGTCGTCTGTGCAGACGTCACCGTAGTCGCCAGCGCGGTCTGTCGCCAGAGCGGGTACATGCGTCTCACCCGCGGGTCGTTGACGAGTGAGGTGTCCTCACGGTAGAGGGTCGAGGAGCCGAACAGCGTTGGGGTGCGGGCCATCTGGGAGTCGTTGAACATCGAGATGACGTCCGAGAAGCCTGACCCGACGTTGGTCACGGTGCGTGAGTAACCGAACCGGTTCGTCGCACCGATGTGCTCGGTGCCGTCGCCACCGAGAGCCATCGCCGGGTAGTGGTAGTGCGACGTGACCGGCAGGCCCCGCTTGTGCGCCCAGTCGATGACCTGCTTGTGCCACACCACCGGTAGCCGGACGTAACACTTCATGAGGTCGTAGTCGAGCGCCGCGGCCCGCTCGAGCTCCAAGCCGAGCTGGGGCTGGCTGAAGGTGGGCCGCATGAAGTTGTAGTAGATCCGTGCACCGTCGACGGCCTCGCCCGTCCCGAAGAAGCGGGGAGCCACTCGACGACCTGACTGGACCGACTCGCGCTCCTCCACCATGTGGTAAGCCGGGTCTCCGGGCGACCGGGTGGTGGTGATCCCGAGAGAGAGCCAGAGGGGCCCCTGCCTCGACCCGTAGGAGTAGCCCTGCATCTGGCGGTTGTGGTGGATGTCGATGATGCCGGGCATCACGAACTTGTCACTGGCGTCGACGAACGTCCCTGGGCGGCCTGCCCGGTGCGGCTCGACGCCGGTGATCCGTTGACCGGAGACGAGGATGTCGACGTCGCGCCGCACGGCGCTAGTGGTCCCGTCCCACATCCGGCCGGCGTGGATGACGAGCCGGTCGGGACCCTTGGCGTTGCGCCAGGTGAGCCGAAGCTTGACAGTCTCGGATCGCGACCTGCCCGACACCTTGACGGTGCGCAGCTTCCCGCCACTGAGGTAGAGCACCGTCGAGGAGTCGCCCGACCAGGTGGGCGCGTCGCTGACGTCGGTGGTGATCTGGCGCGCCTTCCCGGTCGGCTTGCCGTCCCTGCCGACCGGCAGGACCCAGAGCACGCTCTCCATCGCATAGACCATGCTCCGGCCATCTGGCGACCACACCGGACCGTCGTCGCCACGCGTCTGCAGCGACCGGTCGGGCGCCGGGTCGACGTAGGTGGCCTCGCCCGTTCTCCGGTTGACGAGCAGGATCTTGCTCAGTCCCTCGCGGTAGCGCTTCGAGTAGGGTTGGACCGCGGCGAGGGCGATGACCGACCCGTCTGGCGACCAGGTGGGGCGGCCGGGCTCGAAAGTGGCGTCGAAGACGCGTTGCTCGTCGCCGCTGGCGATGTCGACGGTGAAGAGGGCGCCGTTCTGGTCGAGGTAGGCCAGCTCCCTGCCATCCGGTGACCAGCGAAAAGAGACGGCTGCCGACGTGGTGAAGTGGGTGACCTGGGTGTCCACCCCACGGGCCAGGTCACGGATCCAGAGGTTGAGGCTGCCGCTGCGGTCGGTGGCGAAGGCCAGGCGGCGCCCGTCCGGCGACCAATCGGGTCGCTTTTCCACCACTGGTCCTCGAGAAGAGGGGCCGGCTCGTCGCCGATGCGCATCGTGTAGATGTCGTTGAGGGCGCGGAAGGCGACGCTCGAGCCGTCGGGCGACAGGACGGGACTGCCGATGCCGACGACCTCGTGTTCGCGGGGGCTGTCGAAGTCGCGGCGCTTCTTGGTGTACTTCGGCGTCACGAGCTGGACGGCAGCCGTGAACCCCACCGTGCTCACCGAGCTCGAGCCGGTCCGGCGCATCCTGATCTTGCCGTCAGAGGTGTAGAAGTAGCGCCAGTCCTTGGTGAACGAGGCCTGGAACGGAAACACCTCCTCGCCCGTGACGAGCGCGGTGGTACCGCTCATCAGCTCGTTCTTGCCTGCGTGGAACAGCCGGTAGGCGATGTCTGTGCCGTTCGGCATCCAACTCCGGCTGGTGGATCACCTGTCCGGCCGGGACCGTGACGACCGTCGACCGCGCCGCTGTGTTGACGTCGACGACGTCGATCCGCCTGTCCGCGGTGACGAAGGCCAGCTTGATGCCGTCGGGTGACCAGGTGGGCTCGTACTCCTCCTCGGCTCCGTCGACGACGGCCCGGATCTGGGTCGTGCCCGTGTCGTAGAGGTAGATGCCGTAGCTGCCGCGCAGGTCGCTGGAGAAGGCGATGTAGCGACCGTCCGGGAAGTACCTCGGTTCGCGGTGGTCGTAGGGGCCTTGGGTGAGCTGTCTGGCCTGGGACCCGTCCGGGCGGATCGTCCAGAGGTTGAAGACCCCGTCGCGGTAGGACTGGAAGACGATCGCCGACCCGTCCGGGGACCAGTCCGGCTGAGCGATGTCGTAGAGGTCGCTCGTCAGGCGCCGGGCCGTGCCGCCGGAGACCGAGGTGATCCACAGGACGCCGAGCAGTCGAGCGCCAGCTGCTTGCCGTCCGGAGAGACGCGGACCGAGAAGTCAGTGCCGGCACCCACCCTCGTCGAGCCCGCCTCCTTGCCCGCGGAGTGCACTGGCGAGGCCTGCGAGGCCTGGGCATTGAGCAACGGGGCGACCGCAGCGGTTCCTGCGGCGGCGGCGAGGACGGCGCGACGCGACGGACGCGGTCCGGACCGCTCGGCGGGACGGGTGGACGGGTACTGGTGGACTCGCGACATGGGGCTGCCCTCCGGGGGCCGTCTTTGTCCCGCCTCGTTGCAGGACACTGCTGGTCTACCCGCGACGGCCCGCGGCCGCGAACCGAGATGGGCTGATCCGGGACCACCGGTACAGATCATGCGATGGGCGGTCACGAGCCACGCCGAGCGGTCGGTGCGTTCTGGCCCATGCTGCGACGAGCCTCGCCGATCCACCCTGACGAGGGGGATGATCCGGATCGGGGGCCAGCCGGCCGCGCCGGTGGGGAACATTGACCCCGTCCAGACGTGGACAGACTTCCCCACACCAGCACCCATACGAGCGCCTCCTCGGATCAGATGAAGTCCGCCGGGTCGAACTCGTCGATGGGGATGATCCGAATCCGGGGCAGGCGGGTGTTGAAGGCGCGGACGTCGTACTCGAGGTCGAAGAACTCCAGGCCCTTGTCGGCCAGGGCGAGAAAACCGCTGTTGCGGAACTCCTTGAAGGCCACCACCGCGACCTTCCGTCCGTCGCAGAGGTCGTCGAGCTGGGGCAGGAAGTCGCCATCGTGGCTGACGAGCAGGACGTCGGCCGCCTGGTCCCGCAGCGCGACTAGGGTGCGCCGGATCGCGATGTCGACGACCTTCTCGTTGGTCCGGCCCGACAGCGGGACCGGACGGTAGCCGATGGCGAGGAGCGCCTGGATGAAGCCCATCGGCAGCTCACCGTTGGCCGCGAGGAAGAACAGGCCCTTGACCGGCTGGTCCCACTGGTCCTTCGCAAACTGCAGCAGCCGCTCCCACCGCGGCCGTTCCTCGGGGTGCGGCCGACGGGACAGGATCGAGGTGCCGAGGGTCGCGTCGATGTTCTCGCCGTCCACCAGCACGTAGCTCGTGCGCAGGCCGTCGTCGCTCATGGTGGCGACCCTACGCTCAGCGGCTCCTGGCATCTCGGGACGCGACGCGCGCAGACCGGCATACCGACCCGCCACCGGCCGAGCGCACTGACCCGCTAACCGGCCGAGCGCACTGACCCGCTAACCGGCCGGGCTCGCCGACCGCCACCGGCCGAGCGCACCGACCCGCCAGGCTCTTCCACCCGCCACCGGCCGGGTTCACCGATGCACACGTCACCCAACCCGTGGACCCCCCGAACCTTGGGGGCGATGCGTGCGCGAGGGGTGATTTGAACCCCCACGCCCTTTCGGACACTGGCACCTGAAGCCAGCGCGTCTGCCATTCCGCCACTCGCGCGCGGGGTCCAGTGTGCTGCATGGCCGTCCCGATCGCCAAACCGTTCCGGCCGCCCCACGCGTCGGGCGTCTCGGCTCAGCGGCTCGGGTGTCCCCGCGGCATCCACTGCTCGAGGCGGGGGTCCCAGTGGTACGTCTCGCCGTCGGCCCCCTCCCACGTCCAGACCAGCTCGCCCAGGCTGTCGACCTGCTTCCGCGGCTCCTGCTGGACCTGCGCAGCCGCCGCCACGTGACCGGGGTGCGTGAGGACCCATTCCCAGCCGTTCCAGACGTAGTGCTCGCCGTCCGGACCGTCCCACGTGTAGTCAGCACCCGTCTGCTGCGCAGCCTGTTCGAGCGGTTGCTCGGACTGCGGCCCGAGCATCGGCTGCCCCAGCGTCGGCTGCCCGTGCGCCGGCTCCTGGAGCACCCACTGCTGCCCGTCCCAGACATAGAGCTCCCCGTTCGCCCCCTGCCAGGTGTATGCCGTGGTGTCAGGTGCCGCCCGCGCGGGCTCCCACTGCTCGTAGGACCGCGACGCCGGCTGCGGTGCCACGGGGATCTGCTGGCCGCGTGGAACCCCGTTGCGCTGGTACTGGTCCCAGACGTGGTCGCCGTACTGGCTCTGGCTGGCAGGCGGGGCATCGGGCTGCCGCACCTCCGGTTGTGCCTCATGCTGTTGTGGCCCTGGCTGCTGTGGCCACTGCTCGGTGGCCGGCGTCTGCTCCTGCTGCCAGCGAGCCGTCCCCCACTGGGCCGTGGGGCTGCCTGGGCCGAGGTCGGAGCCTTCAGCCGTGACGTCTTCGGCCGCGATCTCGGACTCGGTCTCTCGGGCAGTCTCCGACGCAGAGTCGGCCTCGGACACAGCCGCGGGCGCAGCCGCCGGCTCCGTCACAGGCACAGCCGCGGGCACGACCACGGACACAGCCGCCGGCTCAGCCTCCGTCTCGAAGGTCGCCCCGCCCGGGTGCTCGGGCGCCGGTTCCGAGGGGGCCGAGACCGGTGGGGTCGTCGGCAGGAACACGGCCTCGGCCCCGTCGGCGCGCCGGGCCCCGGGCTGCTTTGCCACGGACCGCTCCCGCTCCCCGGCCTCGAGCTCGGCGACCTCCTCGGGCGTCTGGTATCCGTAGGTCGGGTGCGTCGGAGGCGGCGGCAGGTACCCCCCGGGTGTTTCGCCCTGCGCCACTGCGGACCCCCTCTGGACCGTGAACAACTTCCGGGCCTCGGATGCACCAACGACCCGCCCGGTTCCGATCCAACCCTGAGCCTCACGTCAGCACAAGCCGTGGGGCCTGCCGCGGTCGAGCCGGCCATGCGGCATACGGGGATGGGCGTCGCACCCGCGACCTGCAGGTATGCCCAGCCGCCGCCCCGGGCTCGGTGAGCGCCTCGCGCTGGGCTGACGGTTACGATGAAAGGACTGTCGAGGCGACGAGGAGGGCACGTGGGACTGTTCGACAAGGTCGAGCGCGGCCTGGAACGGGCGGTCAACGGTGCCTTCGCCAAGGCGTTCAAGGCGGAGGTCCAGCCGGTCGAGCTGGCCTCGGCCATCCGCCGGGCCATGGACGACCGCGCCGCGGTGATGGGACATGGCCGCACCATGGTGCCGAACCTCTACACCATCGAGCTCAGCCCGACGGACTTCGAGCGCCTCTCCACCTACGAGGAGGCCCTCGCCGAGGAGCTCGTCGCCGCCGCCCAGGAGCATGCCGAGTCGCAGCGCTACCAGCCCGGCGGCCCGGTCGCTGTGACCTTCAGCGAGGGCAGCGAGCTCGAGACGGGGGTCTTCCGTGTCCGACCCGGCACCTCGCGCCGGTCCATCGCTGCGAGCACCCAGGCGCCGCAGCGCCGAGCCGAACCTCCCCAGGGCGAGAACGCCCGGGCACAGCAGCCTCCGGCGCGCTCAGCGACGAACCCCGCGAAGCGCCCCTGGCTCAACATCGACGGTGAGCGCTACCCATTGATCGGCGCCTTGACGGTCATCGGCCGGGACGAGGTCGCCGACATCATCCTCGACGACCCGGGCATCTCCCGGAAGCACTGCGAGGTGCGCGTGACCAACGACGGCCCCCACCTCGTGACGTCGGTCCGCGACCTCGGCTCGACCAACGGCACCTACGTCAACGGCGAGCGCATCACGAGCCGGCGCCTCGACGACGGGGACCAGATCACCGTCGGCCGCACCGAGGCGACCTTCCGGCCGGGCAAGCGGTGAGCGCGCGTGAGTGAGCTCACCCTCACGCTGATTCGTCTCGGGCTGCTGGCCCTGCTCTGGATCTTCGTCTTCGGGGTCACGAATGTGCTGCGCCGGGACCTCTACGGCACCCGGGTCTCCCAGCGCTCCGGCCCCACCAGCCGCGACAGGGGCGCCCGGGTCGTCCAACCGACTGCCCCCCCGACGGGCAAGACCCCTCCGGAGCCCGTGGCGCCCGCCAGGCCGCGTCAGGGCCGCCGCGTCCCGACGACCCTGACCGTGACTGCCGGTGAGCTGGCCGGCACGTCGCTCCCGCTCGGCCGCTCCGGTGTCCTCATCGGCCGGGCTCCGGAGTGCACGCTCGTCCTTGACGACGAGTTCGCCTCGACCCGGCACGCACGCATCTTCTCCCGCCCCGAGGGCTGGTTCGTCGAGGACCTCGGGTCGCGCAACGGGACCTTCCTCGGCGGCGACAAGGTGAACGGCACCGCGCCCGTCGGTGTTGGAAGCGTCCTGCGCATCGGGCGGACGACCTTGGAACTACGGGGCTGACCCCGATGGCCATTGCCCTGCGCTACGCGGCGCGGTCCGATCTCGGGCTGGGGCCGAAGTCGCGCAACGAGGACTCCGGGTATGCCGGGCCGCACCTCCTCGTGCTCGCGGACGGGATGGGTGGCCACGCCGCCGGCGACGTCGCGAGCTCGATGATCGTCGGTGAGCTCGCGCCGCTCGACGGCCAGAGTATCGGCGCCGACAGCGCCCTGCTGACGCTGGAGAAGTCGATCCGGGCCGCCAACTCGCGACTCAGCACGGCGATGGAGGACAACCCCGACCTGTCGGGGATGGGCTCGACGACCATCGCCATGCTGCGCTCGGGCAACAAGCTGGCGATGGCCCACATCGGTGACTCGCGTGCCTACGTCCTGCGCGACGGCACCCTCAGCCAGATCACCAAGGACCACTCCTTCGTCCAGCAGCTCGTCGACGAGCAGCGGATCACCCGGGAGGAGGCGGAGGACCATCCGCAGCGCTCCCTGGTCACCCGCGTGATGACCGGTCAGGAGGAGGACGAGCCCGACCTGTCGATGCGTGAGCTCAAGGTCGGCGACCGTTACCTCCTGTGCTCGGACGGGCTGTCCGACTTCGTCCGCGCCGGCATCCTCCAGGAGATCCTCACCGAGGCGCCGACGCCGGAGGACGCCGCCGACCGGTGCATCGAGGTGGCGCTTAAGGCGTCCGCGCGCGACAACGTCACCGTCGTCATCGCCGACGTCGTCGACCTGGACAAGGACGCCTCCCCGTCGACGGTCCCCCAGATCGTCGGCGCCGCTGCGGTCCGAGATCGCGAGGGCAAGCGCACCCGTGGCCTGCCGATCAGCCCGGCGGAGAAGGCCGCCCAGCTGACTCGCGAGACGAGTGGCAGGACCGGCACCCCGAACGACGAGGAGGAACATCTCGCCCTCGCCGAGGAAGGCCGGTCCGGCCTGGTCACCTGGGGCCGCCGGCTCCTCGTCAGCGTCGTGGCGCTCGTCGTCCTCGTCGGAGGTGGGTATGCCGCCTGGACGTGGTCCCAGCGGCAGTTCTTCATCGGTGCCGACTTCGGCTACGTCGCGGTCTACCGCGGCCTCACCCAGGACGTCGGCCCGGTGAACCTCTCCCGCGTGGAGGCGGTCTCGGACATCCCCCTCACCGACCTCCCGATGCACCTGCAGGACATCGTTACCGGCCGGATGGTCGTCAGGGACCGCACCGAGGCAGATGGCCGGCTGGGCGTCCTGCGCCTGGCGGCGTCCGACTGCCGGGCCCAGGCGGCTGGCGGGGTCCCATGCGGGTCCGTCCCGGTGACCACACCGGCGGTCACCGCGACCCCGACCCTGACCCCGACCTTCGCGACCGGGACCGGAACGGC
>JAABUW010006980.1_pt1 | contig 13840 bp, 18 predicted proteins | sample 5560081 | NCBI WGS metagenome assembly JAABUW01 (sample SAMN10711882, study PRJNA513363) | rock metagenome | isolation source: Antarctica rocks | place: Antarctica: Victoria Land, Knobhead sud
ATCGGGGTTTGCCCCTTTGTCCCGGACAAGGATGAGCGCGCGGTCTATCAGGTGTATGTCGAAGCCTGGGGAATGGACCTGTCGTTCGAAGAAGACTTCCTTGACCGATTCGTCAGGCGGCCATCATACGACCCCACACTGTGGTTCCTGGCTGTCGATGGGAGCGACGTCGTCGGCGCCATTTCGGCCGAACAGATGCCCTCGATGGGGTGGATCCGTCAGCTCTGCATCCTGCCCTCGCACCGGGGAATGGGGATCGGCACTTCGCTCCTACGGCAGGCTTTCGCCGCGTTCTACACGAGGGGAATACGGCGCGTGCGCCTTGGGGTGGATGCCGGCAACAAAACCGGTGCGGTGAGTCTCTATAAGCGCGTCGGCATGCACGTAGCCTGCGAGTACCGATGCTATGACAAGAACCTGGAGGCAGCATAACCGTCCGCTTCCATTGTCCCTCCTGCCCCAACATAATGGGATGCCTGCCGAATGCTGGAGGCCGGGGTGGAACCACCGCTGGCGCTGAACCGGAAGCGACTCGCGACCGGGGACGACGACGATGGCAACATCTGGACGGTCATGGCCGATCCCGAAGGGAACGAATTCTGCGTGGCGTAACCTTGAGGGGAGGATCATGATGCTATCCACAGACCGTATTCTTAACGCCTGCAGGGCGCCGAGCAGGCCGTGACCATCGTCCTGCGGCCCTTCGACCCTGGCCATTCGCCATGCCCGCATTTCGCGCCCGTGCCGCTGCGGGGATCGTGGCTGTGCTGGAAGTGGAAATGGTCGGCCTGGCCGTGACGCATGCCGGCGAACTGCGGCCCGGAATCCGCGCGATCGTCGTTTCCCCGCCGTTGCAGGGGCGCGGCATCGGCACCGCGCTGCTCGATGCCGCGGTTGCGTCCTTACCGCAGGGGTGGGTGCAATTGGGAGGTGCCCTGGACTATCTCTGGCCGGGTGTTCCCGTCAACCTACCGTGGGCCATCGACTTCGTCCGGCGACGCGGTTGGCCCGTCACAGGAACTTCCTGGGACCTGGTTGGCAACCTGCGCGCCTACCACACGCCGCCCGAGGTAGCGGAACGCGCGGCACGGTCCGGCTGTACCTTCCGTCGAGCAGGGGCGGCAGATGTGGCTGCCATCCTTCGCTTCGAGGAAGCCTTCTTCTCTCACTGGGTTCCCTACTTCCGCGCGACGCTCGATCCCAGGCGGATCGTCGTGGCCGTCGAGGCGGACGACTCGATCGTCGGTACCCTACTGACCGAAGTGGCGGGGCAGGGGAATAACTGGGCCGGCACCTGGGCGGCGATTCTGGGGACGGACATGGGAGCGATCGGAGCGGTGGGCGTGGACCCACGGGTTCGGATGAAGGGCGTGGGAACCGGCTTGGTGGCGCGTGCCGCCGAGCTACTGCGCGACGAGGGGGCCGGCAACTGCCACGTCGGCTGGACCGGTTTCCTGAGCTTCTACGGGAGGTTGGGGTTCGCGCCGTGGCGCGAGTACGCCATGAGCCGCCGCCAGATCGGGTGATGAGAGTCCCCCGCCGACGCGCGCTCGTGGCGCCCAGCGGCAGAGATTACTCCCACACTCCCTCGATGCTCCAGCCGCGATCGCTGTGAGTTGCCCGTAGCCGGTCGGCAACGAGATAGCGCTGCTGCGAGTTGGTCAGTTTTGCGTCGGAACGATACAGGTCATCCCCGGCGCAGCGCAGGAGGGCTATAAGCTCGGCATCCCGGTAGACGACATCGGAGTGCTTGCTCCACGGAACGCGCCCTCCTCTTCTTGCACAACGCGGCAGAAGGGATAATCCCAGTCCCTCAGCACATGCCATGTCATTCCTCCCGCTCGGCTCCCTCCAGGCGGTCCCATCCTTCGGGAAGTTCCGGCATCGGCCAGGAGGGATCAGGTCGCCAGTCATGCCACGGTTCACTAAACGGCGGTTCATTCGCCTCGACCTGCTCGATCACACGGTGGGCGTCCTGACGCACATGCGTGGCCTCTGTGGCGTCGATGATCCCGTGGGAGACGAGAGCATCAAACTCATCCTCATCCTTCCATCGCCACCGCCTGTCCGGCTCGACGATGATATCGAGCATCAGGTCCATGGTCTGCACGGAGTGCCCGGTTCGTGTGAACGGGCGCTGGAAGTTGATGTACCATCCCCAGTTCTCGCCACTCTCCCGCCACGATACCCACACGGCGTGCCAGTCAACTGGCCGCAGCAGGACAAGCGTTGACACCACCCAAGTGAAGTCGGCGAGGACCCAATCACCGAGCGAGAGTGACTGAACGAAGCGCTCCGCCCGGGTTGATGCCCGCTCCCGTGCTGGAGGTGTGGTTGCGGTCTTCCACCGGGTCCCGCTCGGGCACCACAGCACCACAAGGTTCTCTCGATCCTCGACTACCGTCATCGGGCGTGCCGACCAAAGTTTCCTCTGCCATACCTCGTGCTGAACAATCACGGTTCCAGCCAGCCACCGGGTGCGCTCCATCATGCCGTTTCACTTCTCCAGATCGAGATGGCTCTCTCCTGCTCACAGTATGCGCAATCCCCATTGCCGGCTCGCGTCGAGCGAGCGCTTCCGGCTGACGCCTAACGCGTCAGCGACATCCATCCCTTCAGCACCACGGAGGTACACCATGTCATTCAGCCTCAATCGCACCGAGTTGATCGGCCGTCTAGGACAGGATCCCGAGATGCGCTACACCCCTGACGGTCAGGCCGTGAGCAAGTTCAGCCTGGCCACCGACCGACCGGCCAAGCCCGGCACTCAATCCGATCCAGACTGGCACAGCGTTGTCTGCTGGCAGAAACTCGCCGAGTTTGCCGGGCAGCACCTCAGCAAGGGCCGGCTGGTCTTCGTGGCCGGTCGCCTTGCCTATCGAAGTTGGGAAGGAAAGGATGGTCAGCACCACCGTGCTACTGAGATCGTTGCCAGCGAGCTGATCCCGCTGGACCGCAAGCCGAACGGCGAACTGCGCGTCGTGGGTGGCATGGACGATGAGGCTGATCTCCCCTTTTAGCCGGACCGGCTCCCTCCGCCTGCAGCCGCTCAATGGGCGGTTGCTCTGCCGCATCTCCGCCGGGACCTGTCGTGCTCCCTCCCACAAAGCGGATCGAGAGTTCGTGATCGTGGCGGGTTGGACCTCGCCCTATCTGCGGCACCTGATCGTCTACCGCCAACCGGTAGTGCACGATCCACCGCGCGCTGCTTGAGCGCGATCCATCACAGCACGAGAGCGGAGTCCCGCGGGGCTCCGCTCTCTCTCGTTTTGGGAGGTACGCCATGACACGGATCTACGAGACGTTGCCGCCGGTGGGATGGCTGCAGATGACGCTGCGGGTGATGAGCCCCACCCGGCTGGCCCAGACCTTCGCTGCCTTCGTCGGGCAGTTCTACGACCGCTCCGCCTTCGACACCCTGGCCCGCCAGGTAAGCGACCTGTACGACCTGGAGAGCGCCGAGCACGCTCGAATCTTCCGCTCTCAGCTCGACCGACGCCTCTGTGACCGTTACCACGAACGTGTCGCCTGGGATCTGGCTCCTCATGAGGAGAACCACGCGGCATGAAGCAACGCGCTGATATGGCACAAGCAACTGAGGAGAGTATCGAGATCGACACGGTGATCGAGCTGGTTCGACAGAACCTGCGCCTCCTGGCCGAACTGGTCCAACGCCACGAGGTCGGTGGTCGAGCGATCCCGGTCGAGGGAAAGACCGTGCGCACACCAGCCGATGTTGCCGGGTACCTGGGTCCAGAGTTGGCGGACCTGGCCCAGGAGCAGCTCCGAGTGATGCTGCTGGACACCAAGAACCGAGTGCTGGGCACCAGCCTGGTCTACCAGGGCGGTCTGAACTCCATTGTGGTTCGGCTGGCCGACTGCTTCCGTGAGGCGGTACGAGTCAATGCCGCGGCGATCCTGCTGGTGCACAATCACCCGTCCCAGGATCCAGCACCGTCCAGCGAAGACGTGCGTGTGACGCGTGAGGTCGGTCAGGTGGGTGACCTGCTGGGCATCGATCTGCTCGACCACGTGATCGTCGGTGGGCGGGAGTTCGTCAGTCTACGGGAACGTGGTTTGTACCGGCCGGGTCAGTATTCTTGTGCCGGCACTGGCAAGAAGAACGCCGCCGATGACGGACCGTCGTGGGACGTCTCCAATGCTTGAGCTTCCCACCGCCACGCAGGACACGACGCAGGGAATAGATGCCCGGGCGGAGCGAGCTGCTCAGCAGCTCGGTGTCGAGACCACCGCAGTCGAGCGTCTCCCGTTCGATCTCTCCGTCCTGGAGGATGAAGGGCTGTTCGTGAACGTCGACGCCCAGGGCTTTGGGCTACTGGATCGGCGCCTCGATTGGCAGGCGCTGGGCATCACCCTCCCGCCTGGGTCGAATGTTGCCTTCCGTCCGCCCCGCTGCGGCCTTCTCCCCGACCGTTACCGGTTACCGCTGCTGCGGCCGGCAGCTCGAGCACACACCGCGCTGCACCGCTACTCCTACCACTTCCGTTTAACCGAAACCGTGTTCGAGAGCCCAGCGTACCGGTGGATTCCCTGGCGCGCATTCGAGACCTTCGAGCGCAACTTTGAGACCGCCCAGGACGATCTGGAGATCGCCAAGATCGACATCCTGTCTCAGTACCAGGTCGTGCGCGAGGAGGTCGTTCAGACCTTTCTCCGGCTGGCCTCGGACTCAATCCGCCGCCTGGAGGCAACCGGCCAGAGTGTCCCGGCTGGATTCGAGGATGTGATGGTGCAGGGTGTACTGGCTGCCATCCCAAAGCCGGAGGATCTTCGAGAGAAGCTGGTGCTGCGCTACCGGGTGGGAGTCGTTCTGCTGGGAAGTGAGATGCTGGCCGAACAGCGGAAGGCGCGGCAGGAGCGCCGCCGGCTGGAGGAGGCGGAGACCGACCTGCGACTGGACCGGCAGCGGCGGGACGCGCAGGAGCGGGTGCTGCAGCACGAGCTCTGGGCCGGGGAAGAGCGCATCCGCCGGCAACTCCGAGTCGAGGAGGAGGAGCGGCGCCGCGAAGCTGAGGTGAAGGAGCGGCTGCGCCGGCTCAGGCTGGACGCCGCACGAGAGCGGCTTCAGGAGACGATGAGCCCGCTGGAGGAAGGCGCCAAGCAGCTTCACGCCGCCATCTACCAGTCGGCCAGTGCCATTCGCGCCTCCCTGCAGCGCCATCAGTACCTACCCGGTTCCTCGGCCAAGCGGGCACGAGAGCTGACGCGCTGGTACAAACTCATGAACTGGCAATCAGACGAGCAGCTGGAAACGCTGATCGGCGAGCTGGAAAGCCTGGCACGTCGCCCCGCTGGGAAGCAGAAGCGCGATACCGGCGCCATCGATCAGGTGCTGGGAGACATCGTCGAGTTGTGCTACTCCCAGGCGCGGAACTTGACCGAGCCCAGTCGCATGAGCGCACTCGAACTGTAGCTCCAGCAGGAGGTCCGGTGCTGACCGTAGCACCGGGCCTCTTCATTCATCAGGAGGCATCCATGCACCACTCACTCACACCGTCCGCCCTGGACGAGCTGGTCCGCGAGCTCGACATCCTGATCCGTGCCCGCTACCCGCTGATCGCCGTCAACACCTTCGAGGAGGTCCGCTTCCGCCATCTGATGACGGCCGTCACCGAGTTGGAGCGCCATCGTCCCAAGGGGCTGTTCCTGTGGAGTCGAACGCACGGCCTCCGTCAGGTGGCGGGCTCCGGGACGGGACTAACCGAGCGAACCATTCCCGACACCGACGATCCACTCTCGGTCCTCGATCACATCAGCAGCGCCGATCGGGGGCTCTACGTCCTCTGTGACTACGCCCCCTACCTCGCTCCCTTCGGCCAGGAAGAGCCGCTGCTGGTTCGCCGCCTGCGTGAGCTGGCCTGGGCCATCAAAACCAAACCCGTCACGGTCCTCCTGGTTGGGCCCGGCTTTCCCTCCATCCCGGCTCTGGAGAAGGAGGTCAAGATCGTCGACCTCCCGCTCCCCGACGAGCGGGAGGTAACCATGCTCCTCGATCTGGAGCTGGCTCGGCTGGCCGAGAACCCTGATGTGCATCTGACCGTGGACCAACGGGCGCACGAGCAGCTGATCCAGGCGCTGCTGGGACTGACTGAGAGCGAGATCGAGAACGCCCTGGCCAAGGCAGCCATCACCCACCGAGGCATCGGTCCAGACGCTCTGCCGCTGATCCTTGACGAGAAACGCGACGTCATCCGTCAGAGCGGCGCTCTCACCTACAGCCACCCGGAACCCGCCGACCATCTGGGCGGCTACGCCAACCTCCGCCGGCTTCTGCAGGAAGCGGCGGTCACCTTCACTCCGGCGGCGAGAGCCTTCGGCGTCGAACCGATGAAGGGCATTCTCCTGGTCGGACTGCCCGGCACCGGTAAAGACCTCACCAAGAAGATCGCATCCTCCATCCTGGGCAGACCGTTGCTGGACCTCGACTTTGGCGCCGTGATGGGCGAGGGCGGCGGCGTGATCGGCTCAGCCGCCATGAGCATCAAGCGCGCCCTGGCTATTGCCACCACCCTCAAGGGAATACTCGGATTGTCTGAGTTCGAGAAAGGCGTATCCGGCCTCCAATCCTCCGCCCGCTCCGACGCCGGCGAGACCGCCCGCACCATCGCCCACCTCCTCAACTGGATGCAGGAGCAGCAGGACGTCTTCGTGGTCGGCACCGCGAATGATGTCCGGCAGCTTGCGCCGGAACAGATCCGGCAGGGACGCTTTGGCCAGGTGGTCTTCGTCGACCTTCCCACCTGCCAGGACCGGGCTGATATCTTCCGCGTCCATCTCCGCAAGCGGGAACGTGATCCAGAAACCTTCGACCTGGAGCAGTTAGCCGAGGCGTCAGACGGCTTTGCCGGGGCCGAGATCGAGGGCGCAGTGAAGGGATCCGTGCTGGATGCCTTCATGGACGGTGTACGGGAGGTGACGACGGCAGACGTGCTGCAGCGGGTCCGCGGCATCCGACCAACCTCTGTTGTGAAGCGGGAGGAGATCGAGGAGCTGCGTCGCTGGGCCCGAGAGCACCTGGCGATCGACGCCGTGCAGGCCGATACGACCGCCGGCCAGCGCCTGATTGAGTTCTGAGAAGGAGTCGGATCATGAGCAAGTACCTCACGTTCCCGGACATGGTATTGAAGGATCGGCGGCTGCTCCTGGCCGCACTGGCCGAGCTCGGCTACACGGAGATCGAGGAGGGGGAAGCGCTCCCCCTCTATGGGTATCGAGGCGACCGTCGAGCGGAGACGGCCGAGATTGTGATTCGACGGCAGCATGTCGGCTCCCTCTCGAACGACATTGGCTTCGCTCGCACTCCACACGGTTATATCCCGTTGGTCTCAGAGTACGACCAGCGAGCGGTGCATGGTGGCCAGCTCCTGGTGAAGCTGCGCACGGCCTACAGTGAGCGAGTCATCGAGGAAGTGAGACGCCGCCTGCACGGCACCGCCCAACGACACGTGGAGGGAAGCCTGGTCAAGATCAGAGTGAGGTTCTAAGAGCAAGCCATGGCTGAAATCGAGTTCACGGTCGATGCGACAACAGGAGAGCTGACGATGCACGTGAGGGGGATCGCGGGTTCCGGTTGTACCGATATTGCCAGGATGGCCAGCGAACTCCTGGGCAAGCCGGAGCAAGACTGGCAGACGCCGGAGTACTACCTGCGGCCGCAGGTTCGGTCTCAGGTGCGGGGCAAGGGAACGAGGTGAGGGACGTAACCTGGATCATCGACCCGGCGACGGGAGCGCTGGTGGCCGAGGGGATGGAGGCACAGGCGGTAGCGGCGCTGACCGGCGATCTTCTGCCCCCCGCTCAGTCCGTCAACTGCGCCCGGCCGTTGAACAGCATGCCTCTTTCATCGGTGCCCGATCCTGGTGGTGCAACTCTCCGCGTCGCACGTCTCTATCACGGGTCCGTGGTGGATGGGCCGGGACGCCGGAGTGTGGTGCAACTGCAGGGCTGTCCCATTCGCTGCCGAGGCTGTTACGTTCCCGAGACCCATGACCCGGGTGGAGGCATTCTCCTCACCATAGCGGAGGTCGTGAAAGCCCTGCTCGATCCGGTCGGCGAGCCCCGAGACGGGATTACGGTCCTGGGGGGTGAGCCAGTGCGCCGCATCGTCGGCGCGTAGATCCATGCGACACGCATGAAAGGTTAGGAGGAATGGACCTTTGGGACAACCGACCCACCTGGCGACGAAAGTCAAAGGGGAAAGTAGCATGTCGGTAACGGCAGACATGCCAGAAGGCATTTATGGCATGGTCTGTCTAGTCCCGGACGATATGGTGAAAGCTAGACTGCTTAAATCCCAGTTCCCTGCGATTCACGCCGATCCGTCGATCACAATGCCTACAAAGCGACGTCGCCACGATATGGTGTTGAAAGGTTCGGCACCGGAACCCTCCTCGGGCGAGCAACGGGAAACGATCCCGGTCGGGAACGAACAGGGGCACCTACGTCGTCCTAGCGTCTACGCGTACGGAAATGTGGGAAGGCCTAAGGGGCGCGAGCCCTATGGTCTCGGAGTCTCCATAGTAGTCGTGGGGAGCACGGTCATCGCCGTGCAATCCCGCCCCCACCACAGAGGACGGGAAAGCCGTCTACAGGGCGAAGGGAGACAGTGTTCAACGATGCACGAGATGGAAGGAGGTATGCGCAATGCAGGACGCCACCACCGTCTTACGCATCATTCGTGAACTGGGCGAGCAAGGACGCCCGCTGGATCGTATCTACCGTCAACTCTACAACCGGGAACTGTACCTGGTGGCCTACGGCCGCATCTACCGGAACGAGGGTGCGATGACACCCGGCGTGACGGAGGAGACGGTCGATGGCATGTCACTCCGGAAGATCGATGCGATCATTGAGGCCGTTCGGTATGAACGGTACCACTGGACGCCGGTCAAACGGGTGTACATCAACAAACCGGGATCGGCCAGGAAGCGCCCCCTTGGGATGCCGACCTGGTCAGACAAATTGCTCGGAGAGGTCGTCCGGCTCATCCTGGAGGCCTACTACGAGCCGCAGTTCAGCCACCGCTCCCATGGGTTCCGGCCCAATCGGGGCTGTCACACAGCCCTCACTGAAATCCATGAGTGGTGGCGAGGAACGGCTTGGTTCATCGAGGGTGACATCAAAGGCTGTTACGACACCATCGACCACCAGGTCCTGCTGTCGATCCTGGCCGAGCGCATCCACGATAACCGGTTCCTTCGGTTGATCGGAAACATGCTCAAGGCTGGATACCTGGAGGAGTGGACCTACCACAAGACCCTGAGTGGTGCGCCGCAAGGGGGCGTGGCGAGTCCGATCCTTTCCAATATTTACCTTGACAAGCTCGACAAGTACATCGAGACGGTAGTACAACCAGCATACACCAGAGGGGAGCACCGGAAAGGCAATGCGGCCTACGGGGCATTGAAGACACGAGGATACCGCCTACGGAAGAACGGACAGTGGAAGGCAGCGATGCAGGTCAAACGCCTGATGCGTACCATGTCCAGTCAGGACACCCATGATCCAGACTTCCGGCGGGTACACTACCTCCGCTATGCCGACGACTGGCTCATTGGCTTTACCGGGCCGCGAGCAGAGGCCGAGGAGATCAAGCGCCAAGTCGGTGCGTTCCTGCGCGACACACTCAAGCTGGAACTCTCCGATGAAAAGACGCTCATCACCCACGGTCGGACGCAGCGAGCCAGCTTCCTGGGGTACGAGTTGATGGTCATTCACAACGACACCCTGCACGATGCCATCGGGAAGCGCACCAGCAATGGTGTCATCGGAATGCTCGTGCCGGAGAGCGTGGTGAAGACCAAGATGGCCGCCTACATGAGACGCGGTAAGCCTGTCCACCTGCCCGCACGGCAAAACAATACTGAGTTCAGTATTGTGCGCCAGTACGCGGCGGAGTTCCGGGGCATCGCGGAGTACTACGCGTTGGCACACAACCGTGATCGGCTCAGCGAACTGCGGTGGGTCATGGAGACATCTCTGACCAAGACGCTGGCAGCCAAGCTGAAGATCACCGTGCCACAGGTCATCCGCCAGTTCCGAGCTGTGCACCGGACTCAGGACGGTGCCTACCAGGTCCTGCGGGTTACCGTGGAACGGAACGGGAAAGCACCACTCGTAGCAACCTGGGGCGGCATCTCCCTTCGACGCAAACCAGGTGTAGTCCTGAATGACGCGCCCACCCAGGTCTGGAACGATCGAACCGAGATTGTGGAACGGCTTCTCGCGGACACGTGTGAAGCCTGTGGCTCCCACGACCACGTGGAGAGCCACCATGTTCGGAAGCTCGACGACCTGACTAAGAAGGGAAAGCGGCTCCCCAAGTGGAAAGAGGTCATGATCGCACGGCAGCGCAAGACCTTGGTCCTGTGCCGAAAGTGCCATCATGACCTCCACGCGGGAAAGCCAATCCAGTTCACGTCTTCGAACATGGAGAGCCGGATGCCCCGAAAGGTAGGCACGTCCGGTTCGGAGGGGGGCCGTTGAAAAAGTACAACGTAACGTTGCAACTCGTCAGCGGCCTACCCTACTTCTTTCAGCCGGTAGGTCTTGCCAAACTTCTCAGGAAGCTTAAGGGGCGGGGCGTGCACACCGTGGTCTACAGCGGTTACACGCTCGAGGTACTGGCGCGCAGGCCGGAGCCGGAGGTTTGGGAGGCGCTACACCTCATCGATCTCCTGGTGGACGGGCCCTTTGTTGCTGCACTTACCGAAGGCACAGGAGAGTGGCGTGGCTCCCGCAACCAGCGTCTCAGTCACCACCCGGCTCGCATTCTTGATGCGAGGAACCAATCGATTGAGTAAGGCCCGGACGCTGGTCGACTGCTCCTGACACGCAGTCTCTTGCGGCACTTGTCAAGGGGAACTCTGTCCGCAGAGTTCCCCTTGACTGTATGAGCGGCTTTTTTGTTTTGCCTTGAATTGAGCTAACACTCCCCTCGTGCTAGTTGCTGTTGCGAAACATCGGGAATATATGGGTTGCCAGTGTTCATGGTTCTGTGAGATCGAATGACCACGGGTCAATGGTGCTACGCGACCAGGTGCTGCCCAATGCGGCGGAGTGGCACGCCATCTGGAATCAGCGGGAGACCTGGCAGCATCTCAAAGTGGCTGTCCCCCGCTATGTGGCCTCCTATCCATTACCCACATCTCGTCAAGGACTGTATGTGGCGTCTGAACCCCGAATTTCTTAGTTTGCCGCGGGTAGCTCTCGCCATGTGCCGGTCTAGTGCAGGCGCATCGAGGACACGGCACGCCCCTTTTGCGGCGCTCATGTATTCCCGCCCCCCCGGTCTTGGCTGCCTCTTGTGCCCCAAGTGCCGCGTCAATTCGCCAAATATCTGTGCTTGATCGCTCCTTAGAAAACGGCGGGAGGAAGTCATGCAGCATCGTCGATATTTTCATACGGCGTGGTGCCGCGGCGCGGCATGGGGGACTTGTGGGTAATGGGTAGGTGCGGCCCGGGGGTGCGTTTACTGGTGCTCTTCTGGGATAACGCCTTGTGGCATGTCGCCCAGCGGCCGCAGCGCCTGGTGGCGCGCTACAATCGGTACACCAGGGCCACGGACGACTGCGTATCCTGCTCGTTGCCGATCAAGGCCTCGTGGTTGACACCCCTGGAGGCTGTCTCAGGGCGAACCAAACGAGTCGTGGGACTGATCGAGCGGGCGAGCATGCCGGCCTTGCAGGAGGCCGTCGAGCGACGACTGGAGCGACGCAATGCATGGGCCGAGGAGGAACGCCTGAATACTCATCCGTCAAACCAACTCCTTTCAGCATGAACAGGCAGAAGAGACAGGCTCTTCTCATCGCTCGGATGCATCGGTGTACTGGTTCCGAATACAGGGACTCAGTGGTTTTATGAAGGTCCGTTCGTTCGATGTTCGTTTCGGATAACTACAGCGACAGGGAGGCATCAACAATGACAAGCGAACACGGTGAGGCAGGCAGGCCGGTTGCCATAGTAATGGCGGCGAGTAAGGGGCTGGGGCGCGGCGCGGCGACAGCGCTCGCTGAGTCCGGGCATCATCTCGTACTGTGCGCTCGGAGTGAGGAGGAGTTGGACGCGTCGCGTGTGGATCTCGAGGAGTACGGGGGCGCGGTGGAGACCGTGAGGGCCGACGTCAACAGGTTGCCAGACATCGAGGCCGTCTTCACGAGAGCTGACGATGTGTTTGGGCGGCTCGATGTTCTTGTCGCCAATGCCGGGGGGCCGCCGCCGGGCGCCTTCCTGGGCGTGACGGACGACCAGTGGGAGGGAGCCTTTCACCTCACGCTGATGAGTGCGGTTCGGGCCATGCGGTTGGCGGTTGATCGCATGCGAGGCCATGGTTTCGGGAGGATCGTGGTGATCGGCTCGTCGTCGGTCAAAGCGCCCATTCCGAACCTCGCACTCTCCAACGCGTTCCGCCCCGCGCTGCACGGGTGTGTGAAGACGCTCTCACGCGAAGTCGCGGCTGACGGCATCACCGTGAACATGGTTTCACCCGGACGCATCGACACCGACCGAGTGCGAAGCCTTGATGAGAGTCGAGCGAAGACGCTGGGTATATCAGCAAGCGAAGCACGAGCCGAGTCGGAGAAGAGTATTCCGATCGGACGGTATGGCGAGCCGGGCGAGCTTGGCGCGCTCGTCAATTTTCTTGCCTCTGCAGGTGCCGGCTACATTACGGGTCAGAGCATCTTAGTCGACGGTGGAATGGTATCCGCGCTCTGACGGGAAGAAGGGAATACGCATGACACGCAGTCCTGAAAAACTGGAATCAGGGGTGTGGGGTATCCTGGCTACTCCTTTCACCGGTCCACATAGATCGGTAGACACGGACTCACTTACTCGACTCGTCGAGCACTATAGCCAGATTGGCGCAACCGGTGTGGTGGCGCTCGGGGTGCTGGGCGAGGCCGCTCGGCTGGACGCGGCGGAGCGTGAAACCGTCTTGCGCCACGTCGTAGCATCTGCCGGACCGATGTTGGTGGTGGCTGGTACTGGGGCAACCGCCACACAACCGGCTGTGGAGGAGGCGCTACGTGCAGCCAACTGTGGAGCAAGTTACGTGATGATTCTCGTGCCGACGGCCCAGGGCGACGTGTTGGCGGAGCATCTGCGCCGCATCTCACAAGCCTCGGGATCGCGCATTGTTCTTCAGGACCACCCACAGACCACGGGTGTCGTGATCCCTCCTGCCGTTTTAGCGCGATCAGCGCTGGCATCGGATGTGGTGTCGGCGCTCAAGGCGGAATCGCCACCTGCCGCGCCATCCGTTGCTACCTTTGTCGCCCACGCGGATCTTCCGGTCTTCGGTGGCCTGGGTGGTGTCGGCTTGTTGGACGAGTTGCTTGCCGGCTCCGTCGGCGCCATGACCGGCTTCGCTTTCCTCGAGGCTCTCATCGCAACCCTCCGAGCCTGGCAGAGCGGCGGATACGAGGTGGTCCGGGATGCGTATATTCCCTGGATGCCGCTCGTTATTTACGAATTCCAGGACAAGATCGGCCTGTCTTTACGGAAAGAAATTCTGTGTAGACGCGGCCTCATTGCGGAGGCTTCCGTTCGCATCCCCGGCGTAGAGGCGCCGTCCAGTGCACTTGAAGCGCTCGATGCACACCTTCGACCAGTCCAGGTGGCACTGGATGGTCTTGAACACATGGCAGCCGCTGTATCCCAATCTTCGTGAATCAGCGGTGAACACTATGTCCCAAACGAGCACGCTCTCTAGTACTACAGTGACAGTTATGAGGCAACGGTGTCCTCGGGTGGGTTGAGAGCCTCGAGGATGCGCTGCCAGATGCCGGTTTGGCGCCAGCGTCGATAGCGACTGTTGATC
>JAABUW010006987.1_pt1 | contig 13832 bp, 18 predicted proteins | sample 5560081 | NCBI WGS metagenome assembly JAABUW01 (sample SAMN10711882, study PRJNA513363) | rock metagenome | isolation source: Antarctica rocks | place: Antarctica: Victoria Land, Knobhead sud
CACTGTATATAATACATACATCCACCGTATATAATACATACTGTACAGTATATTCGCAGGAAACGCCGTATTCGTGAATGATATGCATATAATATCGAGATTATATTGACCGGCATGGGCTGAAGGCGAAAATTCAAACTTAAGGCCTGTTCACGCTGCGCAAAGCCACAGCTTGCGGCTACTGCACGCAAAACGGCCTTGCACGAGGCCTTGTTGCAGGCGATTCCAACAGTGTTGTTCCAGCTGGTTGTCCTGGAGATCTATTGATCAATTATCGCAAACTCCAGAAATACAAAAGTTCTGGCCGTGCCAGTCGGTGGGCAGTTTCATCTCCAGTCAGGCAGCCGTGCAGCGTCGCGGCAATGAGGCTGACTTGTTTGAGCACGACATAGCAGCCATGTGTGAGGCTCAACAAGAAGAGGATGAGTTGAGGAGGTGTCAGATCAAGATTATGATGAAATATACAGAAATTACTGTGCCGCAGATGTGCTGTGACAAGGCTTAGACATGGTGTCAATGCAGTGCAGACAGTCTTGCGCATGTGAGGTCCCTTGCAATGCCACTGGAACATTTCAGCACCACCTTTTTCTGATAAAACAGTCCAAAAATGTCATTTTTGAGCACATTATTTGTGACCTTATTTTGGCCTCCAGTGAAAACTACCAAAAACACCGAATATACACATTATCATAATATAACATATACATCTACAGTGGATTTTTGCCAAATATACTTCATCGTCCATTCCCTGCAGTCTGCCAAGGCTCCGGTAAATTTTGGGTAACAACGGTTGTGCTTGCATAATGCTTGCGATCTTCTTCTTTGCAACTGCATCAGAAGAAACCTGCCCCTGCTCAATCCAGCAGGTCGCTGTGTATCGCTACCATGAAGACCGCCTGCTCAGGCAACGTCTGGGGCCCTTATCAGAAACGAGAAAGGCCAGCATCGAAGCCATCGCCAGTAAGGCAAAGTAAAAGCGGCTATGGTCCATCGCGGAGCAGGGTGACCACCCGGAGCAGACCTGGCACAAGCCTCTGTACTGGTACGGCCCCTTTACACCAGTCCTTTACCTCTCAGGTGAATGTGCCTGCAAGATCACCAATCTGGGTTGCGCAACAAAGAATTTTGCTTCAAGCGTTGCCGCATCAGCCTTGTGTTAATTTTTGGACTGGCCACCACACGCCATGTTCTGTACCGTGCGTGTCATCAGCAAGCTGCTTCCGGTGGATAGTGCAGACCACCTGGTGCGTACGTGTCCGTGTGCACAAACTGACTGTGCAAGAGGGGTCTGAGCAGAGGTTTTTGTCAACCTCCGCAGGAGCTGTCGGTCTGACTTCGAATGGTGTCACCAACAGTCCAACTCAGAATGGGGCAGCGCCTGCTGCCTCGCAATCAGTGGACCCTCAACTGGTGTCCTTGTTGCAAAAGGTTGCCAGTGGAGGCCTACAGCCTGAGACAGCAGCCAGGCACCTGAGAGAACTTGGTGCTGGCTACCAACAGGTCATGGACTTTGCGCAGGTCTGCCCCCATCAGAGATGATGAGCATATAGGCTGTCAGCCTCTTAGCAGCTTCACTGCTGTACCTCTGATAACATTTTGTGTACCACAAGTCTGTCAACAAGTCAAATCAGCAAATGCCATCTCAGACGGTGCTTGCAGCATTACGTTTTGCAGCAACAAGCAGCTGATTACTGTCAGCTCTGTCTTGTCGGTAAGCCAGCAGAGTGCTGTACAACAAATGTCTTTTTGACTGTACAGTGCCTTGCACAAGCCAAGCATGCATACTGTGATGGCCATCACAGCATTGCTGCACTATAAGCAGTACAACATCGATGCACTTCCTCATTCTCAGTAAGCAGATACAGGCAGCGTACTCTGACTCTAGCCATGACATGCCATACATGTTCAGTTTGGCAGCTTTTGTAGGTAGATACATGGCGAGCAGCCCGAACTGGCTTTCCAGAAGTGATTTGGGGTCCTGGCAAGACTCCTGAGCAGATAGCGGCTGTCATGTCACGCCTAGCTGAGACAGAGGCTGTAGTTGTTGCAACTCGCATCACCCCTGAGGTATCTTGGAAACTTTACAGCATGTCATCGCGTGACCTTGCGAGTTATGCACGAGGCATCACAGCCAGTTTGCACTTAGGCAGGGCACACATCTTCCTGACCAATCTGCAGTATGACATCTCGAGTGTGTGCATGTGGCACTTCAATACAATTGCATGCGTGCGTGTGCGTGTAGAAGTTTGCCTATTGCAAATAGCTGGGTCTGCTTGGTACCACCTTTGTGAGGCACTCCGCTTTGCTACCAGTGTCACCTAGCACAGAAACACCAACATCAAAATACACACTGGGTTGTCAGCAAGCAGACGACGATGAGTTTTGGAAGAAGATGGTCAGGCTGACAGACCCAGGCATTTGTGCAATGAGTGTGTGGTTTCTGACTTGGCCCTAGTTTTTGTAGGTTTACCATGTAGTCCATGCATTGCTGCCAGATGTGCATTACAGCGCGCTGGCCAGAGTGCTTAGTCTGAAGACGCCGGGCAAGCGAAAGCAGGAACGACTACCAGGTACTTCTAGCTTGCCTTGCATGCATACACCACAAGGTGTTTGATATGACAATTTTGATGTTGGTGACACCCGACTGATGTATGGCTGACAGCCTTGTGCCTCAATGGCCAGCCGTAAGATACACTGGCTTTATCTATCACTCTGTACACCTGATGAGCACTACCATTTACCCCTAGGGCAGTGTGCTGAGTGCAAGCAGCTTGAGTGCTGGCCTTGAGGTGATGCGCCGCGCTGATGAGCTGTTGTGTTGCGCGGATTCCCCAGCTGACTGTGGTCATTCACGATGCAGGCACAGTGGCTGTGTTGTCAGCAGGCACAGCCGACGAGAGCGTAGTAGAGGAGTGCAGAGTCATTGCTGACTGTATGGGCTGCTACACTTTTAAGCTGCCAGATGTCAGTGTGGATGGTTTGCACCGGGTGCTGCACAACCTTCCTGGTAGGCAACTTGATTGAATCTGACAGGGCTGTCTCACAGTTGTTGCGTGACTTAGTGCAGCAAGATGGTCACATCTGTTATAAGTGGCCTGGTGTTGGTGGCAACCTGATTGATGCCATCAGGCTGCCTCCTGTAGCATTTCTGCTGTAAGATTCTTTCAAGAATGCATGTTTCTGTTTGCAGCTGTAAGAGCAGCAGATGTGATTGTGGTGGTGTCTGGCACTGATGGAGCACTGCCTTCAGTGGTGGCAGGTCTGGTGGAAACCCCTGTGGTGAGTAACAGCTTCTATGTGTTCCACCTCAAGCGTTTGTTTGCTGACTTGTCTTTCACATTCAAACCCAACAGGTCATAGGCTAATGGGCAAAACCTATAATGTTAATCACTCTTTTGTCTTTAAGGTGTTGTTTTGACCTGTGGTATGCGACCCAGTCAAGTACAGTAGCAGCTCAGTTCAACAGGCTGTGCCTCACATACCAAGTACCATGTGCTGGACTTGAATGACTGCAATGACTACGGTCATGTAGTGATATCGTATTTGGTGCGATGTGAGCAATCCTTGCTTGGTATGCAGGTTGCAGTCCCCACAAGTGTAGGCTATGGGGCAGCATTGCAAGGCATCACGCCCCTGCTGTCAGCTCTGGTCTCTAGCTCTCCTGGTGTGTCTGTCGTCAACATCGACAATGGTTTTGGAGCAGCAATGGTGGCTGCTCGCATCCTGAAGACAGCCTCCAAGCTCAGGCGCATTGCGCTTGCTGCCCAAAAATGAGTGCAGCCTCAAGGGAGGTTGTTGCAGCAGTCATCCGTGTGTAGGAGTTGTCTGGAAGGCCAGTCAAGAATGGTGCAGATGTTTGTAGTCCGACTTTTAGACGATATATGTGCCAATTGGCAAGATTGTAGCTTACACGAGTCTTTGAGCCATGCGCGCAAATGCAAAGGCCATGTTGCGCGTATGGGAACTGATGTTGCTAGCTTTTCTCTCTTAGGTGTAGACTGGTGCAACATCATATTCCAGTGTCAAAACTTGCAGACGAAGATTGTGAGTGTCTAGCCCAGCATTAGGACAATTTTGAAGGTATGTTTGTCTCTCAGGAAATTTGTGGTAGTGGTGATCAGCGTTTTCTGCTTGCATTTTTGTCCGCATTTCTGCTTGCATGACATCGCTTTGCTGCTGTGGTTTCTGCGATTTTGGCTCTTTGATATTTCGATTTTGGACTTCAACTTCACACTAGCTCCTCATGCAACGACATGTTTAGTGTTAGCCTCAGGTTTGTCAAGCATATGTCATTAGGCCACTTGAGTTCTCAGCACAGTAGGATAAAGTGCAACTGGTGCACAAGGGTACAGCACTTAGGTCCAAGGCCATCTGTTGCTGGTACATGTGTAATGTGTTCGTCTGTTGCATGTGCGAATGCTCAGCGGCTGTCCCTTTATGGCATAGATGGCACCCAGACATCGAGCATTCATGCGTTATATATGCATTTGGCGAAAATGTGACCGACAAAGCGGCAAGGAGGCATGCGAACTGAGTGAAGGCAAAATTTTCATAAAATTTGCGGACATGTGGTTGGCTTTCAAATCTGATCATGCAATCTGCTAATCAATCAAGCAACATTGTGCAACATTGTAAGGCAAGTGTCAACCACAGGCGGGAGGCGAAACAGGCAGCTGGCATATGCCTTCTAAGCAAAACAGTGTGAAATGTTATCCTAATACAGCAGAGCGTGACCTAGCATATCAGCCAATGTCTCATTCTGCTGTGTGCTTATGTTGCTGAGAGCAGGTGCTTAAGGCTGCATCTGCCAACACACAATTCAGGAATGATTGGATGCAGACTGCTGAAGGCTTGTATCACCACTGAGGAGCTGTTGCTGGCCTTGGCATGAACATCTCTGCAATTCAACATGGGTTGGCTTAGTTTGTTGCCCCGAGATGCCATGCGGACTGCGTCTGTCAACAATCCACATGGCAGGCAGCCTGGTCATGGTCACAGACAAGCTGAAAATTATTTGTACCCATGCAATGGACAGAATGCATTGGTTTAAAACAGCATGCGCAGCTCACAATAGGCTGAATGTGCCTACCATGGTAGAAGTGGACTTCAGTGTCCCCTTCTGCCCTGGCTCTATTGACATTGCACTCATGGCGAGCACTGAAGTAGGACTGGCTCAAGGCATCTTGTGTCTTCAGAGAGACCTGAGGTGCTGGTGTCCTTCTTGTGTCGAACTGCAGAAAAGTGTATGATCTCACCGGGCGCAAGGCTCACAAGATGCAGATGCAAGGAGCAGTATCATGAGCAGAAGCTCAAAAATGGGCAGTGCATGACTGCTGACGAGATCCAGATGCACGTGACTGTAAAGCAGTCACTTACATGGAATGGTGTGCTCAGGTGCTCAGGGCACTACATGCACTGAAAAGCAAAATATGAATTTGGTACACATGCCAGGGGACAGCATGGATGTTGAGTGAGATGCACAGCATCTGCAATGGTGCGCAGCATGGCGCACTTGGTAGACATCTGGGCAGAGGCCGTTGGAATAGCGGTAACGCAGCACATCAGGGTGATCTCCAGGCCGGGCCATGTCCACCTTGCGGGCAAAGGCCTTCCTGGGGCTCGTGTCTCCGTTCACTGCTGCACCTGTGCAACACAAACCTTCAATATGTGACCAATCACAATGCGAGGAGCATCTGCTGTTGTGGTTGGCGCATACCCACAGAAGGAGCTTTTGAGTGCCAGACACAATGTCTACAGAACTTCAAGACGTGTGGGTGTCTATTTCGAAATGGCTACCTGTAATATGCATGCTTGTTCTGCATCATCACAGGCGCTTGCGTGAGGTATTGCTGAGTCAAGCATGTTTGCTAGTGATGGGCAACTTTTGTGGGAAACTCGCAGGTCAAGCTGACTTGTGTTGTGAACACTGTGAATCTGCGCGATCGAGCAACTTTTGTGTATGCAAATGAAGCTGCTCCACTGCAAAGATGCTCGTATATTGGTTCATCTTTGTCCTTTTTGCATTGCAAGGGCTATTCGATGTTCAGAACAGCATTTGCGATGCAAGACAGGTCAAAAATGTCGTTGAGGCGTGCAGACATGCTTCATTGGCTGAGTCAAAAGTGGTGACAAATCAGTGTTGGTACAAGGGTAAACTGAGCAGACTGACCTGATGTACTGGCAAGGATTGTTCTATTGGCAGTGTTGTAGTGTGTGTAGGCAGGCCTCTCCCCCCATCCCCTAGCTTTCCGCTCTGGGGGGTTGTCTACAGTGATGCCCACCGCAGCCCCATGCAGGTGCTGCTCATCAGCAGGGGGCGCCCCAAACACCCTCTTGCTGGGCTTGGTGTGGTCTGCTGGCATGCCTCTGTACCCTGCCTGCCCTATGATGTCCCTGCATTGCCACATCTGCCTCCTACCCTACACTGCCTTCATTTTGTAAAAAGCTGCATGTACAAGATTAATTGTGTACGTAGTTGTTAACAGCTTTGCTATCAGCTTGATGAACTCAATACATAGGCTGCTTTAGGCACATCAGGTACAGACGAAAGGTGCATTATAGGATGCAACAAACCACCATGCAACGTTTGGTAGCAAGTTGGTAACAGGCTGAGGAGGAGTCACAGAGGGCAGAGGGCCTCATGCACTGTGAATGGCAGGACATCAAAGATATTGTCTTGTTGACAGACCTCTTTTGCAGGAGGTGGCTGTGCATTGGGTGCCACCCCTTGTGATGCTCACGGGTGGAGGGTGGATCATAATCGTCTTGTGGGGGTAACCCAGGGCCCAGCAAGGGATTGGTTCGCCCATGAAACTTGGTCCCCTCCAACAGGCCTGCAGCAGCATGATATGGGCACTGCATCAACAGCAGAAATCAACCCTGCATGCAACATGTCTGCCTTGCGCATGAGCCCATGGCCGTGATTGCCCAGGGTGGCCTGCAGCACAGTCAGGAACGTACAAAACCCTCTGCTCAGCAGGCATGAGATGATAGTGCACCACAAGATGAGTACAGCTGCATGCACAGGGGCAGTGCTGAGTTCTTCAACAGCCTCATGTACGGTCAGGATGCAGACCTGCAGCATCTCCTGCTGGCAACTGTGCAGCAGCTTTCTGCCTGAAGTAAGGAACAGGAATTGGTGCTCTTTCAGACAGTCTGTATCTTGGGGAGACCTGCAAGCATAGGAAGCAGGATGATGAGGAGAGTCTGCTTTCTGGAATGGTAGAAAGCAAACTTTGCATACCTGGTGTGCTGGTGTTTGCCCTGCTGCAGGCAACTTCTGCAAAGCACTCGCGACCTCTGCAATCAAAAGATGGCTTGAGTGAAGCTGCGCTGCACCTCTTTATATGGTACAGCCGCTCACATGTCTACATATGGTCCCCAGCCGCACAGATAAGGGAGATACTCACCTGGGCCACCGTGCATCTGGGTAGGAGGAGCATTTTGATTGGCTGCGATGGTGACTTGGCGGTAGTCTGTGCGAGGCCCTGCTGTAGCGTCGCTGCAGCAGACAGCAGAGTCGCAGTCAACTTCCTCAGCTCATTGATTGCGAAAGGAGCAACACTTGCAATCGATTGCTGCAATGCAAAGCTCTTGAAGGGCAAAGCTGACAAACCCTGACCTCGCAGACGGCTTCCGCTTCGGGCTCAAGACCTTGTAACCTGGCATCCCTCGAGTCGATAGCTTGCCTGTGCGGACGCACCAATCACACTGCGATGCGAGGACCGTAAGCTACCTCTCACAGCCACGACTCGGTGATGCAAAGGCTGTCCCTCTCTGCAATGACTGCACTTGGGAATGGGCAAGGCTGCAATGTGCAAGGCTGGTGAAGCCATATTCGAGGCGGTTTCCAACTGCCCTTACACTCTTGCCTATTGCAAAGGGCAGCTGCGCTCTGCAAGCAACTGTGCTCTGCAGAGCAGAACAACAAGCGCAGCGCTTGCGTCACTGTACATTCGCGTTGCCTTCGGCGTTCTTTTGCGCACACTACACGCCGGCTCTCGGGGTCTTTCAGCGCTCAACAAGTCCCCTGCAGCTGAGTTTTGGCCAATATAAGTCCAGTTGTCAACGCCGATGACAGACAAAGAGGCTAAGAAAGCCTCCAAAGATGAGAAGAAGTCCAAGCGTAGTAAGGAGGATAGAGACCCCAAAAGCAAGTCTGACAGCAAAAGCAAGGACGAGAAGAAAAAGGACAAAGCAACAAAAGATCCTGAGAAGAAGAAGGATAAACCTAGCAAGTCTTCAGACGCGAGCGTCAAGTCTCTCAAAGACAGCAGCAGACCGTCCAGTGGGAAGGACAGCAAGTCAGACAATAGCAAAGCCAACGGCAGCAGCCAAGCTGTGACAAAGCGACCAGAGCTGAAAGCCCGTCAACCGCCGCCACCTGTCAAGCAGAAAGAGGAGAGCTACCTGGGTGACATTGATTTGCCCTCAAGTGACGAAGAGGAGGAATATGAAACTAGCGCTAGAGCAAATGATGAAGAAGAACGTGAATTTAGACCCCAGGTGAGTCGACAGAACTTTTTGTGACACATGTTGATGTACCACCTTTCTTATACAACAGTCTGATCCCACCTGGCTGCTGCAAAGGTGTGCAGGTCTCAGGGACAGTGTCTTGCCGATGTGCTGCATGATTGTTGGTCATGTGGGTCTTAGCAAGGGCAAATGTTGAATGCATGAGCGGCAATGCATCAGTGCAAGATTCATTTTGATGGACAAGCAAAACATGTTACATTTGTGCTGTTTGAAAAGCATGCTCCTGGTTGTCAGTTTGTGTAAAATTTGTTCATGCACTCATGTGTTGCAGGTTGCCACCTACAGAGAACAGAAGAAAATGGCAGACAAGAACCGTAAATTGCAGGAGAAAGCACACCGTATGAAGGAGGAGTCACTGCGAGATGATGACAATGTGTTTGATGTTGCCTTTGAGAACCAGGGAGGCGAGGCTGCAGAGCACACTGTCAGCGCCACTGACATCAAGGTCTGCACCACAGCTTCCCATCATTCTGGACAACATACCTTTGCTGCAGCAGCTACAGTTGCAGCACACGTATGCTTATGTATCTGCTAAAGTACATTCAATGTTGGAAGCAGAGCTGCTTGATGCTGCTCTTGTGCAGCATATGCACCTGTCATCCACATGTTGACATGCCTGCCACTGCGCATCATGCATGACCCAGATCTCACTGCCTGGTCTGTCCTTTATCATCTGGCCATGCCTGATGCCTTCATACCAGCAGGCATAACAACAGTCCTCTGCATGTTGTGCAGGTCCACAGCTTGTCTGTGCGAGCCAAGGGTAAGCTGCTGCTAGAGAACACACAGCTGAGTGTGACAGCTGGCAGGCGGTATGGCCTGGTAGGGCCCAATGGCAAGGGCAAGTCCACTCTGCTGCGCCTCATAGCCAGGAGGCAGATTCCTGTGCCAGAAGCTCTGGATGTGCTTCTTGTGGAACAGGTGTGCCCCGCACGTACCAAGCTCATCATGAGCTGGAAAGCGATGTTATTAATATTAATATTACTGCTGTTGTTGTTGTTGTTATTGTTGTTATTATGGTGTCACCTGCCACCCGTGACAACTGCATGCATCTGTCACTTCATTCCCGGGCGCATTACAGTCTGCACTATCACCTACAACCTGCTGTTCAAGCTGCTTCATCACACTGCGATTGAGCAATGTCGTGTGCTGCGGCTTTGCTTATTTGATTTCCTGAGTTTGGCTATTGCCGGTTCAGGTTACACTGCTAAGTTAGCCCTGATAGCTGCAGTTGTAGTATATGCTGGGAATATATAGGGGTTGCCAAAGCTTCACAGGAAATACGTTGACCACTAACGTGTTCAAGCAATGGAAAGTTGGGCTGCTGTTGCTAAATTGCATCATGTCAAGTGACAAGTGCATGCAAAGTCCACACCCAACTACTTTTAGGCTGGGTACTGCAGGAAGTGGTAGGAGATGAGCGCAGTGCACTACAAGCAGTGGTGGCTGCTGACGCTGAGCTCATGGAACTCAGGGAAGAGGAGGAGCAGCTCAACCAACAGCTGCAGGAGAGCAGCCTTGAGGAGCAGCCCAAGGGCTTTAACGCTGATGAAGCATCACAGCGTCTCAATGAGGTCAGCTTTTGCAACACACTGCTCTGTTGTGGCTTATTCACTTGTCATTTCTGCACCAAGCCTATGTGCAGAGAACAAGGTGGTGCTTCTGGAAGGGTGTTTGGACAGACATGCCTGCAAAGCCGTGCTATGTTTTGCTGTGACAGCACTATGCATCTGGGACGCCATCACAGTTTCCACATGAGGCAATGTGACTGGTGAACAATCTGCAGTGCAGAAAATGCTGGGCAACTGTCTGTGAGAAAACAGAGGAAGCTGTGTACATGAGCACAGGTCCATGAGCCTGTACTACACGCTGGGTCATGTCCTTGAGATTTGCAAGCGATGTTTGCTGATGGCAGGTATATGAGCGAATGCAAGAGATCAATGCAGCATCAGCAGAGGCGCGAGCCAGCAAGATCCTTCATGGCCTTGGCTTCACCAAAGTCATGCAGGCACGCCAGACCAACCTGTTCAGTGGAGGTTGGCGAATGCGCATTTCTCTAGCTAGGGCTTTGTACATCCAACCCACCGTTCTTCTTCTGGACGAACCCACAAACCATCTGGACTTGAGGGCAGTCCTTTGGCTAGAGGAGTACCTGACCAGATGGAAGAAGACCCTCATTGTGGTGTCACATGACCGGGACTTCCTGAACACTGTGACGACAGACATCATTCACCTGCATGACCTCAAACTGCATTCATACCGAGGCAACTTTGCTCAGTTTGATGAGATGTATGAGCAGAAGAGGAGGGAAGTGAACAAGGCTGCTGAGAAGTATGAGAAGCAGATCAAGGCCGCCAAAAAGACTGGCAACAAGGCTGCACAGGATAAGGTCAGCTGCCCAATTATGATGCAACTCTGACGTACGCCCTATTGTCTGCAGCATGAGACTGTGTACTTGGTGCATGCTCACTGCATCTATGCTCTGTCCTCTCTAGGACCACAGCATGCACATTTGTGCATGCAATGAGCGACATTGAGAGAGCTGCTCCTGGTCTGTTCGTATCATGTCATGCCTGCAAGGACAGCACTGTGTGTGCACAAGCCTGTGACTGCTGTTCATGGCCTGTCTGCGCCTGCAGGTGAACAAGAGCACTAAGCAGGCTCAGCAAAGGAAAGCCAAGGCTGCTCCCAGCTACGCTGATGACTCAAACGCAGCAACAGAGGCACCCAAGCGGTGGTCTGACTACACAGTACAGTTTGAATTTCCAGAGCCAACAGAGTTACCCCCACCTTTGATTCAGCTGAACGACGTCAGCTTTCAGTACCCTGGCAGGGATGATTTTGGGCTGAAGGACCTGAATATTGGGTTGGACATGGGGTCCCGCGTGGCTATTGTAGGCCCCAACGGCGCTGGCAAAACCACCTTGATGAATCTTCTATCAGGCAATTTACTGGACTGACTGACACGTACATGCTGCATTAGACAGTGCCGTTTGTTGAGCTTGAATGCCATCTAGGATGAGGTATGAGCAGCAAGTGCTGCACGCAACACATTCAGATTATGCTTTCCTTTCAGATCTTGCGATCTCAGGCTTGTCTTGCCTTGTTCTTTTGTCTGAGGTTGTGTGATGCTTGTTCAGGTGACATTGACCCAAGGACAGGAGACTTCAGGAAGAGTCACAAGCTGAGAATAGGGCGGTATGCTCAGCACTTTGTTGATGCCCTCAGCTTTGATGAGAACCCCATTGAGTACCTCATGCATAGATTTCCAGAGGCTGGCCTCAAGCCTGAACAGATGCGAGCCTATCTGGGCAGATTTGGCTTGTCTGGGCACCACCACTTGCAGCCCATCTGCAAGCTGTCTGGAGGGCAGAAGGCTCGAGTTGTGTTTACATCGATAGCTCTGACCAACCCACATATTCTGTTGTTAGATGAGCCTACCAATCATCTGGACATGCAAAGTATAGATGCGCTGTCAGATGCAATCAAGGAGTTTGAGGGTGGCGTGATCATCATCAGTCACGACTCACAGCTGCTGAGTCAAGTCTGTGAGGACGAGGAACGGAGCGAGGTCTGGGTTGTTGACAATGGGGAAATCGAGCGGTACGATGGCTACTTTGAGGACTACAAAGCAGAATTGGTTAAGGAGATCCATGATGAGCTTGAAGACGATGAGTAATGGTGGCCTGTGTATGCACCAGTGCTCATCTGCCTGCTTGCATGCCAGCTACAAGCGGTTATTTGGCCACTGGTCATGGGGTCAGAACAACACAATGAGCTGGCATGATTTTGTACTGCTGCTCCAACATACTTTTCACAGTAGATAGCTGTAATGCAAAATTTGTTGCAACCTCAACCTATTGGCGCATTTCAATTCAATAGGCAGTGTGATAACTTCCTATCAGTTCTCTTTCATGGGGCTGCCACCCTATTGTTCATCAGTGTATCAATTTTATTTCTCACTGTGTTGAACCGTTGTCATTCACACTCAAGAATTCACTACATAGTCAAGAAGAGATCCTCAAAGTGTTCTTGACTGGGGTCCTGCCTGCATAGAGCAGGTCTCATTGCTTTTGGTGACCATTGCTACGAGTTGCACAGACAGCTACATTTCAGGAACACACCATGAGAGTCATTCATGACAGAGTGCCAGTGCACAGAAGCAATTCTGTCTGCTGGTTTGGAATGGTCCCTTTCAAGTGCTGGCTGCTGGACCACGTTGAGCCAATTGCAGCTGCATATCTTGCTGCTGAAGCTCTAACTGTGACTGCATTGCACGGAACAGCCTGACACCTGCAGCAAGCATGAGACACATAAACACCCATGTCACGCTTGAATGGCCACACTTGCATTTGTGTGCTGTTGGCTTATCAAAATGGATGTGCACCTATGTCTGAAAATGTTCACCGCAGGGGGCACCAAGGGGGGCCCATGCAGTTTGACATGAACCGAAACATGTTGAGCAATTTGGAACCGAGTGGCTGCGCAGGGTCTGCATGCACATACAAACGCCGGAGGTCACCTAATGGACTGATTTTTCTGTTGAGGAGCTCCTTTGCACCCAAAGCTGTCAAGCACACAGTCCAAGTACTTGTGTGCTCCGATTGACTCAACTGAGAAACTGGCATGACAGGCACACCTGCCTCCATTGCTAGCTGTACATCTGCTGATTTCACATATACCCTCTCATCAACTGCAAGCTTATCACTGTCGCGCCAGAAATGTTGATGGCGGATTCGTCTTCTTTTCAGTGCTGGAGGTTCAATAGATGTTAGACTATCTAGGAATGCAATCTGCTCAAACAGATACAAGTTGTTTGAACCATTGTGTTGTTCACAAGACTGGATTTTCTTCAGGTTGAGAAAGTGAGCTACTAATGGCAGGTCATCTATGCTGAACTTGATGGCCAGAATAGGAGAGATATGCCTGGACTCCACTGACGTGTCTTCAGCTAGCATGTTCATGGCATGCTGACGACCTGGGACAACGTAGGAGATTTTGCAAGCTTTGTGCTACACTCAGGCCTTCACCTCAGCAGGTCCCTCCTACTCGATTGGCCTCAGACCATTCTCACACACACACAACACAGCTGCTGCAGCATGGCTAGAGTCTGAGCTTGCTCTTTTTTGTATCGGCAGCAGGTTGTAAGTGACAATTTGAGCGGCACGAGTAGCTATACACAAATACTTTCAGAGTTAGTGTGCTCTGTGTATTTAAGGAAAAACATCATAGCTATACAGATCTTGATTTGGACCTGCAACAAATTTAATTTGTTCTACGGGACGATGCACGAGGCC
>JAABUW010006990.1_pt1 | contig 13826 bp, 10 predicted proteins | sample 5560081 | NCBI WGS metagenome assembly JAABUW01 (sample SAMN10711882, study PRJNA513363) | rock metagenome | isolation source: Antarctica rocks | place: Antarctica: Victoria Land, Knobhead sud
GAGGAGGAGTGGGGAGGAGGAGTGGATGTGGGGTTTTCTTGTTTGGAGATGCTGTTTGTGAGGAGCTGGTGAGGAGCTGGTGGACTGGGGGTGGGTGTTTGGGACGGGGAGGGTGGATGTGGGTTTTCTGTGGCAGCTGGTGGAGGGTTGGTATGGCTTTTGAGGGGGAGTGTTATGAGAGGGAGAGGGAGTGAGATGGGCGATGGTGAGTTTTTGCTGGTTTAGTGCTGTGTGCCAGCTGTGTAGGTGGGAATTTAGTAAATTATCGAACTTGATGGCCGGTTGACGTGCAGTGTGTGAGTGTCTTTGAGTACATTTATTAGAGTTGAAATATTTGAACGTTGGTGGGTTTTAGTTTGTTGAATGATATGGGATGTGTTGAGGTTTCGTTAGGGCATGGATTGTGGTTTATTTGAGAAGCAGGACGTCAGGTTTTTGTCGGGGTGGTTTGGTAGGGAGCTTTCGTCAAATATTGCCTGGTGTCGATCGGGTTTCACCGTAGTAGCTGGCATAGAAGAAGCGTTCTTCGAAAACGAACGGATTCTTTCACATGAAGAGATAACACGAATGCAGTCCATGCATCGCGTTCGCTTACTCCCGATCATAATTCTTCGAAGCTTTCGCAAAGATAGCAGATGTTGGCAGCAGAGATGCTGCGGGACTGTTGATTAAATCGTAGTATTTGAATTGGTTACTATGTCCAAAAATGACGTATTTACATGCATGCGTCTGTCATTAACTTTTTGACCTCGGTATCTATAACGCCAGCTGAGAACCAATCATCTACGACGTAAGCCTCCGCATCTATCCTTCGAGAACGATTGGCGATGAAGGTAGACTGCCGCCGCCGTTCTAATTTAGGGTGCCATAACCAATGCAAGCAATGCCATTCTGACGTAAAGCCCGTGTTTCATCTAGATCATCCAAAGTCAGCGATTGTCTGCTCGTGGGCATATAGTGCTTGTGACCAGGCAGAGGAAGAGGAAGAGATTGTGTGTGAACGTACCTGTCTGAAATATGCTGCTCTGGGATCGAAATCAACCTCCTCACTAATCTCATCATTCCTTGGCAACGGATGCATAACAGCCATGTGTGCCTTTGCATGCTTGAGCACCGAATTATCAACCACCAATTTCCCTTTCAATTGCTCGTACTCTTTCAGATTCTCAAATCGCTCTTTCTGCAATCGAGTGCAGTATAGCACGTCCGACCTCGCAACGATCTCTTTAGTGAGCTCGCTCGATTCCAGCACGAGTTGGCCGGAGCTGATCAGCTGCTGGCGAACATCCGTTGGGAGGGCGAGTGAAGGTGGAGAGACGAGCTGGATGTGTACGTCGTAGTGTTGGAGAAGTTTGCAGAGGGAGTGTACAGTTCGCCCGTAACGGAGATCGCCGATGAAGGTTATGTAGAGGCTGTTAACCGTGCCTAGCTCCTCGCGGATGGTGAAAAGGTCAAGGAAGGCTTGGGTGGGATGTTCGACGCTGCCGTTGCCGCCATTAATGATTGGCACGTCAGAGAATTTTGCTGCAATGGCTGCGCTCGAGGCATCAGGGTGACGGAGCACGATGGCGTCGTGGTAGGAGGCGAGCGTACGTATGGTATCTTGTAATGTCTCTCCTTTTTGCGCCGAGGAAAGCGAGGGGGCAATTGCAACTGTGCGACCGCCGAGTTTCTGCATCGCTGCGTCAAAGGAGGCGGATGTGCGTGTTGACGGTTCATAGAACAAGGTGCAGAGGAGTCGGCCTTTGAGGACGTCGAGGGCACCGTGACGCACGGTGCCGAGTTTCATTTCGGAAGCCACGGTAAAAAGAAAGTGGAGGTCCTGTCGTGTAAATTGGGTAACGGAGAGGATGTTCTGTTGTTTGAAAGGGGAGCTGGAGAGAAGGTTTTGAAGGTTGTTAGTAGTTGGTGCTAGGGAGAGCAGGGGCGGAGGGTCGAAGTCTGCTGCCATGGCTGATCTAGCAGCGACCGGAGACTGAGCATCGGTGACTGGCTGTGGGTTTAGAGCCATGCCGTCCAGTTGCCGTAGCCGACTGATAGGCCGCGCCGAGAGCATAGAAGATCTCCGATCGTGGGAGCTGTCTGGGCGAGAAGCTGGGGATTCTGTGGGTTTGACCATTGGAGATTGGGCTGCTGGTGACCGAAAGCTCATCGAGTGGGATGACATGTCTTTCCCAAAGCTTGCGTCTAGCATCATCTCGCCATCTAAACAAGCCGTTCTATCGTCAAATATAACCCGTTGGACTGATCCTGCGAGTGTTCTCCCCACGAAGGGTGACCACACGGGGGAGGCTTGTAATACATATGGCCTATCAACCTCGACTTCAATCGATGTTCCGGGCTGATCATGGAGCTCGAATATCGCTTTAGGATTGTCATGCAGTTTAGCAGTGATATCGTCCGTTGTCAATCGACCATCAGCAACGGCAGTGAAGAGCAATGGCAGCGATTCGGCGATGCCAATCGCAGGCGTTGGGATTTCTCCGATCTCTATGGCCACATGATATGGAAGGCTTCCGACAGAGAAGGCATCAATGACTTCCTTATGTTCCCAGAGAGCTTTCTGGTCGTTTGAAGATGGCAAAGAAGTACACGACGGAAAGTCCTCCTGAGACAAGAACAGTGCGTAAATCGAGACATCACAGGTCACACTGAACCCTTGCGACTTGCTCAGGGCTATCAATTTGATGTCGTCTTCAGTAGTGACAGAAGTGACGTGTAGTTTTCTACGGTGTAGATTTGCTAACAAGAGTACGAGGGTAAGGTCTGTTGTTTTGGCATCCGTGACTATAGTCTTTTCATTGGGCCACGAAGCAAAATGGGAAGTCACTGCGGCATTTTTGCTGATGTTGCCGCTGAGGTGGTTGAAAGGGATGAAAAGGGAACCAACATCAGTCGTCAGCTGACTGATCTGCTCGGAATTGGTAGAGCTTGCGGCCACGGAGAAGTTGTAATCGCAGAAAGATCCGCGACGGCTGTTTCGTTGAGCTGCTTTGAGGGAACGAACGTCTGTGATGGAACCTTCGATCCCGATTGGCATGACTCTCATCATACTAAACCCAGCTGCGATGGAAGCCTTGCTAACCATGTTGAAGTCATGACTGCCGCTTGTAGCAATTCCAGGGACAAATGCGCCGATGTTGATCAGACCCGGCAACACTACGGTCCTATGACCAGTCTTATAGTCAATGCTTTGGATCTCGAAATCGAAATGCCTAGCGATAGCTTCAACCAGGATTTTTGCGTTCTTAACATTCGTGACCAGAGGAGTTTGGTAATCCACAGCCATTCTTCTGGTCATGTAACCCTGGCTCATATAATTCGCAGGTCGGCGATACTGGTTGGTAGAAGGCAGGTTGATGTAGAGATCAATCAAGTTATTTGCTAGATGTTGTGTCAAAGAATACTCTGATCTTTGGTTCTCGCACTCATGACTCAATATCTCCAAAATTTGCACCGGAATATCTCTTCGATTTAGAAAATCCGCCGTCCCGACAGTTGCGAAAAGGTGGTAGCCCATTTTATGGAGCTTCCTGATGGAGGGGAATAATTCTTCCTTAGTTTCCTCGCCGCCTATAGATAGTAGAATATTCTTTTTAGGAAGTCGGAAACCAGTAGACATCAGAGCCTTGATGTACGCTTCGTATTTGTCACGGCCAAAGCAGGCCACTTCACCAGTCGACGCCATCTCTACGCCAAGCACAGGATCTGCCCCAGAAAGCCGCGAGAAGGAGAATTGGGGCACCTTGACTCCTACATAGTCACGAGGTATATCTGTTGGTGGATATTCGATGAGAGGGACGCCCATCATGGCTTTCGTTGCCATCTCAATCAGGTCCACACCCATCACCTTCGAGACGAACGGGAACGATCTCGAAGCCCGCACGTTGCATTCAATTACCTTGATCTCGTTGTCCTTCGCAATGAATTGTATGTTGAAAGGCCCTGTCACGTTCAGTGCATTGGCAATTTTCCTCGTAGCATCTTCTATACGTCTGATTGTTACGGGATCAAGATCTTGCGGAGGCAAGATTAAAGTAGCGTCGCCTGAATGCACACCGGCGTTTTCAACATGTTCAGAGATAAAGTGACCAATCATGATGCCATCGCGGGCAACTGCATCCATCTCGATTTCTTTCGCGTTTCGAATGTACTTAGTGATCACCACGGGATGATCTTGCGATACTTCCTTTGCTTGAGCAAGAAAATCGGCCAAAGCGGCCTTGTCGTCAACAGTATTCATTGCAGCTCCAGATAGGACATATGATGGTCGCACTAATACTGGATACTTAACCTGGTCGCAGAATCGGTAGGCGTCTTCAATGTGTGCCAATTCCTTCCAATCAGGTTGATCGACATAGATGCGATCCAGCATGCGAGAGAACTTGTATCGGTTCTCAGCCATATCGATCATCTCTGGCGACGTACCAAAGACCTTGACATTCAGGCGATGAAGGTGCATAGCAATATTGTTAGGGGTCTGACCGCCCATAGAGATGATGACACCGCTAGATGACTCTAGCTGATATATGTCAAGGACGGTCTCAAGGTTGATGGTCTCAAAATAGAGCTTGTCTGCCTCGTCGTAATCGGTACTAACAGTTTCCGGGTTGTAATTCAGCATGACAGTCTTGAAACCTTGTTCTCGGAGGGTTCGAATAGCCCTCACCGAGCACCAGTCAAATTCGACCGACGAACCAATTCGATACACACCAGAGCCAAGGACCATAACACCATGGTCTTGAAAGCTGATGTCGTGCTCCGTACCGCTGTACGTCATATAAAGATAATTTGTAAATGCTGGGAACTCAGCTGCTACGGTGTCAATCTGTTTCACGACTGGAGTGATGCCAGCTTCGACCCGCTTGCGACGTACAGCCAGTTCATTAGAATTCCAAAATTTGGCGAGTTGTCTGTCCGAAAAGCCGAGTTGCTTTGCCTGGCGGAAAAGATGCCGAGGGACTGTGTCTTTTCTAAAAATGCTCATGAATTGCCCAAAGTCGCTCAATCTCTTAAGCTTGCTCAGAAACCACTTATCGATCTGTGTCATCTCCCAAATCTTTTGAACAGTGTAGCCAGAATTCATAGCATTAGCGATGGCGAAGAGTCGCTGATCAGAAGGCGTCTGGAGCTCCGCATCGATTGACATCAGAGCTTCTGTCTCGTTGAACCCAAGATTGTGAAAATCAATGGATCGGATGGCCTTTTGTATGGCCTCTTCAAAGGTTCTTCCAATACTCATTACCTCCCCCACGCTCTTCATCGACGAGTTAAGCTGTGTAGAAACTCGAGTGAACTTTTTGAGATCCCATCGTGGTATCTTGACTACAACGTAATCTAGTGACGGTTCGAAACAAGCACATGTGACCTTAGTGACACTATTCGAGATCTCGTTCAGGGGTATCCCTAGACCTAGTTTTGCGGCAATGAACGCTAGAGGGTAGCCCGTAGCCTTTGAGGCTAAGGCGGAAGACCTAGAGAGCCGTGCGTTGACTTCAATGATGCAATACTCTTTTGAGACCGGATTGAGCGCATATTGTATATTGCACTCTCCAACAACACCGAGATGTCGAATGACGTTGATAGCCGTTGTTCGAAGCATGTTGTAGTCCTCATCCGACAGAGTCTGTGATGGCGCTACGACAATAGAATCGCCAGTGTGGATACCTAGGGGGTCGAAGTTTTCCATGTTGCAGACAGTAATGCAATTGTCCCTTGCATCTCGTACGACTTCGTACTCGATCTCTTTCCAGCCTTTCATACTTCGTTCAATGAGTACCTGCGAGCTTATTGCAAAGGCTTTGTCACACAATGCGAGGAGCTGCTTTTCGTTGTCTGCAAAGCCGCTTCCTAAACCTCCAAGTGCATACGCTGCCCGCACGATGACTGGATAGCCAATGTCCTTTACCACAAGAGCAGCTTCCTCTATCGAGGTTGCAGATGCTGACTTAGCACACTTCTCGCCAATTGTCTCCATGCTACGAGCGAAGAGCTCGCGGTTCTCTGTGGTAATAATGGTGTCTATTGGGGTCCCCAACACCTGCACCCCTAGATCTTCGAATTCGTCCCTCAGCTCGATGCCGACTTGCAACGCCGTCTGGCCGCCAAACGTGACGTAGATAGCGTCTGGTCGCTCGTGCCTGATAATCTTTCGTACGGAGTCAGCAGTCACTGGAAGAAAGTAGACCTTATCAGCCAAGCCTTTCGAAGTCTGAATGGTCGCAATGTTGGGGTTGATCAAGATGGTGTAGATTCCTTCCTGTTTCAGAGCTTTGATAGCTTGACTACCGGAATAATCAAATTCGCCAGCCTGACCAATGCTGAGGCCTCCACTTCCAAGCAACAAGACCTTCTTCGCGATGACTCTAGGATGCAGCCTCTCATTCTCGTCCGCCGTACCACCCAAAAATCTCACAGGCCGGAGTAGGGTTTCGACTGAAGCAACACTCTGCTTGATGGTGGTGATGAAGACATCGAAGAGAAACTCCGTATCTCGTGGTCCTGGAGTGCTCTCTGGATGAAATTGAACACTGAAGTAAGGACGTGATACGTGTCGGATGCCCTCGTTGCTCCCGTCATTAGCGTTTACAAAAAGCTCTTCCCAGCCTGTGGGTAAGCTCATAGCATCAACTGCATAGCCGTGATTCTGTGAAGTGATATAACATTTCCCAGAGAGCGAATGTGTGCACGGAATATTGTGGCCTCGATTACCAAACTTCATTTTCATAGTACGGGCGCCTGCAGCACGAGCGAGAAGTTGGTGGCCGAGGCAAATAGCAAATATAGGCGTCCTGCCCTCTTGCATAGCCTTAGCTATATGCTGCACAGTTGTTTTAAGAGTAGCAGGGTCTCCAGGACCATTTGAGATGAATAGCCCATCGTAGTCTTGGCCAGCGAGACGTGGAAAATCATAATCCCAAGGCACTACTTGCACCTCTACTCCTCTAGAAAGCAAACAACGGAGCTGATTGAATTTAAGTCCAACATCAACGCATATGACTCTGACAGGACGTCCAGAAGAATGAAACAAAGCGGTCTCCTTGGGTGGAGTGTAGAGACGAGGCTCTCGAACCGAGACTAACACAGAATGTCAGAACTCGGCCAAGCTGTTGCGTTGCAGGCGGGATGCCCTCACCATCAGCAACGAGGTTCTTCACGTTTGGGTTAAACCAATCAATATGTTCGTACATGCGACGGGCTATATGTCCATCGCGTCCAGAATGTTCGTTGGCCATGCCGTTGGTCTGTTGCACTTCTACAACCATCTTTCCAAGCATGCTCCCTCCCTCCCTGATCCTTTTTGTCAAAGCGCGGGTGTCCACACCGTACATGGCCGGAACACCCTGCTCTCTCAGCCATGTTCCCAGAGAGGATGTTGCGAGGTAGTGAGAGTAGTCTTCCCCAGAGTAAGACGCCACAACGAGGCCTGAGACGTGGATCTGAGAAGCCTCGAAGTGCGCAGGTAGGTCTCTAAGAATGCCGTCTAAAGTATCTCGAGAGGGGACCCCATAGTTGCCCACTAACGGGAAAGTGATTACCAAGATTTGTCCTCTGTAGGAGGGATCCGTGATAGACTCAGGATAGCCTACCATCCCCGTCTGGAAGACCAACTCTCCGGCTATGCTTTTCTTTGAGCCAAAGCCCCACCCTTGATATACAGTCCCATCTTCCAATTGCAATTGCATTGCATCTTCGTCTTCTGACCGCCAATCTGACACAGCCAGTGCTCCTGTGAGAGCACCATTGACAGACTCGTTCAAAGTCTGAGAAGGGGAGGTATAATTGCTGGAGCCTCCATCAGAAAGGTCGGTTGAAGCAGCCGCGTGTGGACTATTAGGAAGCACATCTTCTGTTTGGACGTCGTGTATTGGCACATCGTTGCTCTGGGGTACTCGGACTGGGGACATCCTTGTTTCAGTGTGCCCCAACTTCCATTTTCCCGTGTGCTGTATGCAAAAGACAAAATAAGTGCGGTGTTCTAACAAATGCGAGACAATGTCATCTTGAATTTGGGGCTCCGAAAACTTTCCCGGCTTAAGCTCGGCTGTTCGCTTGATACTGACGCGCCTCGGGCGTACCCGCTGTCTAGCGTGTTTGTGGCGCCTGGTGCTTCTTTGCAGTGCCGTCATCAACTCTTGTCAAAGTCTGTGTCTGTCTGCACCTGCCACGATCAGTGAGACGTGGAAAAGCGAACTTTTCATCCTGTGGGATACTTGGCGACCTTTAAATACCCATAGGATTATTCCAATCCACAGTATCAAACCAGTTTAAGAATGCTTCACTCTCCATCGGCAACCCTTCATCTCCCATCCCATCCCCCTCCCACAGCATCTGTCCTTCCATAGGCTCCAACATCTCTTCATTCCTCGCTAATCCCAACACCGGCTGCTCTGGCTGCTGAGTAGCTACCATACTAGTCTGTGATTCCAGAGCTTCATCCAGTATCCTCGCAAGTATCTTGCTCGCTTCGCTACATGCTGCGTAATTCCCATCGCCGGGCCGCGTGACCCATTCGAGGTAGGAGATCAGCACACTTAAGTTGCGAATCAATCCTGAGCGTGAGAGCCAAGTGGGAAGCAAATGGGAGGTTCGTGTGCAGCGGGAGAGTTCGGCAGCGAGGACACCAGCGGAAGAGACGCCGTAGAAGAGGACGATCCAGGCGTAATCTCTCCGCAGTTCCTGCGTGAGGCTGTGCTGTCTGATTAATACCATGACTGTTGTAAGCATGAGATTTGAAATGCTCAAGAGTGCGGGGGTTGCATCCTGCGAGTGTTTGCAGAGCATTCTTTGGATATGGAAGTCGCTGTTAAGGCGGTCGAGGTAGACGGAAAGAAGTATTAGGCAAGCTCCCGGTGGTCTGCCATCTTCCCAGCAAATTGGATTGTAGTGGAGATGATGTGGCATTGCATCCCATGCTAGCCCACTACGGCGTGAAATGTCGCTATGTTTGGAACCATCAGCACAGGTATAAGCGATCGAAGGTACTCACTAACTTTAGTTTATACACCATTTCATCACTCGCCTTGCTTTCAGCACCCAAAAAGAGCTCCAGAATCTCCTCTCGGAAAGCGCTCATAATGTAACGTAGACGAATGAAAGCTGCTGAGCAACTCTTCCCCGCAGGATTCCAACCGGTCTCGTCTAAAGAGCTGAGAACTTCTTGCAACTTTGGGCCGTCGGCCATGAGCATCTCATCACTAATGTCCAAAGGTGGCTTGACGTCGGAATATTGTTTGGGGATCCGGGGTGGTCGGCCGAGGTAAGTAGCCAATATCTTGTCGCCTCTGTAGGCTGCTGCATACATCTTTCTCCTGCATTCCTGGATGAAGAAAGGTGTGTCATCAGGGTTTTGAGACTCGCGGTGAAGGCCCATTGAGTAAATGTCTGTTGAGAGATCGCCAAGACGTTGCCAAACCAGAGGACCTGTGGCCCATCAGTAGTCTTTCCAAATGCGGACGAACGATGAGATATACTTGAATCTCCGTAATGCATTGTAGAAAAGACTAAGTTCTCGTAGAGAAGCCAAATGAGGAGATCATTCACTACAGCCCCATTTTGTCGGCATAGCGCTACGCATGTCCGGCTCGCCATCATCATATCATGGCAAAATATATCTCGGTCGACGACTTCACCACTGTCTTTTACGAAGATGCTGCTATTTGCTGGTTTGATTATCGCCGAGCGTCCGGCGCATGCAAATATAAACCCAATGAATTCCCATCGCAAGTTTTCATCCGTGAATAGAGTGTGAAAATCTCTAGCTGTTATGGAAGAGGGTATAACGAAAGGACGAAGAGTGTTCTGGGAAATCTTCATCGACAATGCGTCGTTCTTGCTACCGCCATCGGCACTGCTCTGTCGCTCGACGATACTCTTGACATGGGGAAGAGCTCCCAAGACTAAGGGCGCTGCAACAGTGAAGATATGACTCAGCGAAAAATGATGATGAATTAAGCTCTGTATAAGGGAAAAAGGATGAAGAAGTGCCACCACTTTGCTGCCAGATTCCATCTGGATCAGGTCAGGCTTCGCACGCTTGTACTCAGGGAGCAAGGTTGAGGCTTGACTACTCAGTGCTTCTGATAGACATAGCTCGCTGTCTGACAACCAGAAACTTTGATAGCGCTGTAACCAGAGCTCAGAGATGTCGAGTGGTCTGATGGAGCGGGCTTGCGATTGGTAATAGTGTTAATGGCGTGTAGTGGGGTGGGCGAGATCTGTATGAAGATTCCATTCTAAGGACCAGAGGGACTACGATACTTGAGTCTAGTTATAAGAGAGTTTCCAATTTTTTTAGGGAAGTATTATACTTACACCCCCTTTTCTACATGTACACCCCCTATTTACCTAGGCTACTATTCCGCGTACACCCTATCCCTGTAGGCGTACACCCTCGTTCCTTTCCGCGTACACCCCTCCCTATTTAGGTTCGTACCTGAGGGACTACCTCCGGGAGATAACTTTAGGTTTAAGCCCGGGGGTTCCCTCCGGGGTCCGACTTCCGGGGTACCCTCTAGGGGGTACCTTCCAGGGGGTAACCTTAGGTTTTCGCCTAGGGGACTCCTTCCGGGGGCTAATCTTAGGCTCCCACCTGGGAGACTACTTCCAGGGTATGATATTAGTTTTATACCTAGGAGGCTACCTTACTAATAAGCCGCTAAGCCTAGTATAGAGATGACTATACCTAATAGGGTCGGTTCAGTGGTGAAGCTAAAGGCATCACTTCCGGCCGTATCTGCTCAATTTGCCTGTACTTGCTCATATCCGATTCTAAATCGTCCAGTTCTACACTCGTCCACAATGGCCACGAGCTTTCAGCTTCAGCAACCGCGCCCATGGCTCCATCATCTTCGCATCCAAGCGCAGATCACAGCTTGCTGCCCCTTAATGTACATATCTGACTTCGCCAGCCGGCGACTTCCCAGACACTCCATTTGGGGAGTGTCTCGGCGTCCGGCACGTCATGTAAGGGGGAACTCAGCCTCGGGTGATGCTAACGGGGCAATAAGATCCACGACGCTGATGGATATCAGTGCAGCCACGTGATGATGTTTGAATCTAACAATGATCGCCTACCTTAGACTCACCTAAGCTATGATGTGACGCCTGAATTTATGGCAAAAGCACTCCGAGTTACACTACCAGAATCTCATGGGACTTATCGGTACTGGCCATCAGTCCCTCACTTTCTATAATCGAGCACATGTTACAGTCACCAGCTTTTGATCTTCTGTAGAGCCAATTTTGTGCACATCTTCGGGCCTGGATGGGCGCCTGTCACACGTCGTCTGAATGATGCGCTTGAGCAACTACGAGCGTTTCGAGATATCAATGCTGAGCGTCAAAGCTCAAAATGCCCGCTCTTGATTCTTAGAGGACCCCAATGCTTATTCGTGGAGATTGCTATCTGCATCGGCTTGTATGATCCATCTGATTCATGCTTCAATGAATTGTAGTCGAAGCCAAAATACCTTCACCCTTTGTGTTCATTGCAGAAACCGGCTCCTTCGTGCTTCGTGGGACTTCGCATACTCGAAGTCTTCTGCAGATGTATCATAAGTGGTTTCGGAGCGTTCTCGTGTTTACCGTTAGCCTGCATGTCGTCTCCGCAGCCTCGATTCAATCGTAAAGCCACCAACTACCAAGCTATAGCATTTGTTAACGACCTCTCAGGCTGACAAAGCGGGAAATGTATTCTTTTGCAACCGGAATTAGCAACCCACAGCACGTTGTCATGACTTGAGCATATGGCGACGCAATCTTCCTTGCACTGAATGCGTTAAACCCACCGTCGAGCATCACCGCTTCTCAGCAGACGCGCATATTCGAGAAGTACTTCCTACCGGGAACGAGATCTACCGTTGAAGCCGTACCGTAGGATTGTCGGTAGCAATACCCACGGTTGATGTTCAAGTTTTTCGGATCTGACCGTCGACGCCAACGACGGTAATAGTGTCTGCGAATCCGTGGACGACAACAAGTTCATACAACTTGATGGTACCATCATCAGCGTGTGTCCTAAATTCTGGGCATATTTGGGGTTCTTGCCTCCCAGGCCGTGCTCAGATCTTGCGCATGATATAGTTTCTTGGCAGATGGTCTTTCCAGGGGCTGCCATGCTCCATCTCTTTGTTGCGTCGGTAGGGATGGGAGCCATCGGAATGGCGACATCATTGATTGGGGCATCCCAGAGAATCAAGATTCGGACCCGAACTACACTAGTGCCGAATACGCAAGCAATATAAGACAGCATGAGCCCGGAAAAGCAGTATTCAGCGCGACGAATGATGATTGGTATGCTTTGGTGAGTATTCGCATGTTTCTTTGACCGCAATTGCCAGAAATTGACTCGAAGCTAGGAGCTCTACTGGACTAGCAAATGTAAGAGGTCGTTTCGATTGCCCGAGAACAAGATTGAAGATATGAATGGTAACTGCTATGGGCTGCACTGTGCAGCCAATTGAGGGCTCGGGTACAGGGCCGTAAGACCCTTAGGCTGTTTTGTTTCTGGCCAGTTCGCGCAGCATAGCGACTGTGACCGGGCTCTGATTTGATCCCTCCCTTGATAATATGATCGATTCCAGCCCTCTAGGCACTTGACGCGAGAGTGACACGATGACGAGACAGACCAACATCAAATAGCTTTGTCGTAAGAAGCCTCAAGAAGCTTGACTAGTGGAGTCCCTTTGTCGACTCTTCCTTTGTGATTTTGTCCTTCTGCAACAATCATATTATCCTTTTGACAGTCTCCTCAAATGTAATTTGGCTCTCGTACTCATTCTAACTTTCTAACACCACAAAGATAGCTCCAAGGAAGATTCCAACCTTACATATACGCTCAAATACCATGGTCCTTGGGCAGAGACCAACTGCTACATCATTGCAGACACTCATGGTCGATCAAGAGGTCCAATCAAACGCAATGAATGAACCGATATCAGCGTTGGCAGACGGAGACGAGACCAAGAAACGTATACTCGAGATTCTCGAGTCAACAGGCATGTCTCCCTCACCAGACATTTCCTTGAGCCTACCTGTACAGCTGGGCGGATCTGTTGACCCATCCACCGACATCGCATCACGGGGAGCAGATGTACTAAATGCGATTTGGCGAGCAGCAGATGTACTACGACCGTCAATCACTCTAGTCGGGCATCTAGCGTCTTCAGGCCATATGCACCCCACGACGCGACTCGTCCCTGTTGATGCCAGACACACCCCATCCGCCTTTGTGGGTTCGAGACTGGGCGTTCATCCCCTGCCGAAGCTGGGTGGGGTTACGATCTACCGAATGGCGCGTAAGGTGAAGGTGAGATTTGCGGATGCACTGGTGATAAGAGGTCAAAGGATTTGAACCCCTGGTATATGGATTCGTGTGGCTCTGTGTAGGAAATAAGAGAATGGTCTGGTGAGGTTAAGGATATTTGGCGGCGGGATGTGATACGAAGGGTTAAACAGTTACTGAGAAGTACGCACTGCGAGAGGGAGGCAAGTAATTTTCGAAGGAGCGAGGATCTTGGTCTCTAGGACCGATGCAGCATACCACGGGGTAAGTAGTTAGATAGGCTATACGCCTATTGCCCTTGAGCCTACTTTCCCATCAAGCTGTGTGTACCAGTCAATTCAAACCTACTCCCGTCATTTCGACACTTGTTTAGATAGTCTTACATACTGATAATTCAAACAAATATAATTTCATTGTCTCATTCCAAAGCCTCAAACAAGACCCCCATCGCCCCTCCAACCCCCGTCCCATTCTTCCCAACCACCCACGTCCCCTTCGCCACCGCCACCGCCACTGGCCCCGTCCCCAACACCCCCACCCT
>JAABUW010006994.1_pt1 | contig 13821 bp, 15 predicted proteins | sample 5560081 | NCBI WGS metagenome assembly JAABUW01 (sample SAMN10711882, study PRJNA513363) | rock metagenome | isolation source: Antarctica rocks | place: Antarctica: Victoria Land, Knobhead sud
GTGCCGTATGCGAGTGAGTGTGTAAATTTGTGGAAGGATTCGTGAGAGGTGTGGGGTGGTGGGTGGTTTGGGTTTGTTGTTGCTGTGTGGGTTGCAGGAGCGATTTGATAATGGTGTTGGTGGGAGATACTTTGTGGGGACTCCTGAGCAATTGAGGGCTGAAAGTGCTTCTGCGTACTGCTTACCGCTTGAGTACCTGGAATGAGCGTGTCATTGAATTAAGGATTTATGTTTAGGAGCCCTGGGAATATTACCTCGCACTGTCTCCAACTTTTTCGATGTCACGTCCTCTTTGATCTCCAGCTGGCATGTGCATCTCCTCCTGCATACGTTGAGAACGGCACTTGGAGAGACGTATGCAAAGGAAACGCCTACCGCTTGAAAACTCATCACTTCAATACTCACTGTAATTCTGGTGGCCTATGTACACACCATCTGAGCTGTAAGGGTCTACTCACGAGACTTCCATTCAGTGAGCACTTCACTGGACATACTTTTGTAATTCATGAATCTGTTATGCATCCGTGACTCGCGTCCGTGACAAGGCTTACCCATTGCGTTAGCATGTTCACTTCAGCATCAAAGGAAAGATGGATTGTAGCATACCTAGCATATTTCTTCAAGGTTCCCTTCTCATACTTCGGCCCCGGCTGCTTCCATTCCGCCCTCCTCATCTCAACCTCCCTTTCATCCACCAACAGATCTAGCTTCTTGGTCTCAGCATCGATGACCACCTCATCGCCATCTCTCACAAGCGCGATCGGCCCCCCCTCTTGCGCCTCAGGTACAATGTGCCCGATTAGGAATCCATGGCTTCCGCCGCTAAATCTACCATCTGTGAGCAGCGCAACAGCCTTTCCCAAGCCAGCACCCATGATAGCAGAACTAGGCTTCAACATCTCAGGCATGCCAGGACCGCCTTTGGGACCTTCATAGCGGATCACAACGACGGTCTTTTCGCCCTTTTTTATGGCACCTTGTTCGAGTGCGTGAACCATGTCGTCCTCGGAGTCGAAGACTTTGGCTTTACCCGCGAAACGCATGCCTTCTTTACCTGTGATTTTGCCTACGCATCCGCCTGGTGCGAGACTGCCGCGAAGGATTTGGATATGCCCCGTTTCTTTGATGGGGTTTGACAAGGGCCGGATGATGGTTTGGTCGGAGGGGAAGTCCGGAGCTGTCTCTAAGTTCTTGGCCAAGGTTTGGCCGGTGACTGTCATGCCGTTTCCTGTAATGATGCCTTCTTTTAGTAAGAATTTGAGGAGCGCAGGCGTTCCGCCGATGGTGTGTAGGTCTGCCATTACGTATTTCCCCGAGGGTTTGAGGTCTGCAAGGAAAGGCGTGCGGTCGCTGACGCTTTGGAAGTCGTCGATTGTGAGGTTGATGCCAACAGAGTGGGCAATGGCTATGAGATGGAGAACGGCATTCGTGGAGCCGCCGGTGATGTTGACAACAATCATAGCATTCTCGAAAGCTTCTCGTGTAAGGATGTCCGAAGGCCGTATGTCTTCAGAAAGCAACTTCTTGATCGCGCCGCCAGCGGCTAGACATTCCACTTGTTTCGCTTTCGACTCAGCAGGATTCGACGAGGAGCCCGGTAGCGTCATTCCCATCACCTCGATAGCCGTTGCCATTGTATTAGCCGTGTACATGCCCCCACAAGCACCTCCACCAGGGCAGGCATGTCGTATGATATCGAACCTCTGTTCCTCATTGATCTCTCCTGTAATGAACTGCCCGTAAGCCTGAAAAGCAGACACGATATCAATATCAGCATTGTCCTGCGTCACCGCACATCCCGGCTTGATCGTTCCCCCATAGACCATGAGACTCGGTCTGTTCACCCTCCCCATTGCCATTATCACTCCAGGCATATTCTTGTCACAACCCGGTATCGATATGTTTGCATCGTACCACTGCCCGCCCATCACCGTCTCGATAGAATCCGCAATCAGATCCCGCGACTGCAACGAGTACCTCATGCCCTTTGTGCCCATAGAAATGGCATCGCTAACTCCTATTGTGTTAAATTGGTAGCCTATCAGCCCTTGGCGCTCGACGCCTTCTTTCACTCTGTTGTTGAGCTCTAGAAGGTGCATGTTGCAGGGGTTGCCAGAGTACCAGACGGAAGAGATGCCGACCTGTGCTTTTGACATGTCGGAGGGTTCGAGGCCGGTTGCGTAGAGCATGGCTTGCGATGCGCCTTGTGACTTCGGTTGCGTGACATGTTGGCTTATTTTATTGAGCTGAGGGGTGGAGGAGTCGGCTGCTCGTTTCGGGGAGGTTGATAGACTGTTCTTGTTGATAGCCGCAAATCTGAGGAAGTTTGGTGATGGGCGAAGCCCACGGGTTCGAAAGGTTGTGAGAAGCATTGAATACGCCAAGAGGTGTTCTACATCACGGTAGATGGAAAGGTCTCCAGATATGAAAATTTGGAGCAACCAGCAGTCCAATGACGGCCTCCTGGGGTGTTTGTGGTTGACGCACAGTGAGTGTTGAACTCCGTAAAATGGACCGGGCAGATTCCGCACTGCCTCCAAGCACTATTAATCACGGCTGTCGCTATTTGGCACTGATATAAATGTCCTGGCTCATGGTTAAGGTAGGAGTTTTACTTGTTTCATGGTCACTTGCGAATACGTGTTGTGACATCCAAAGCGTTTTCCATTGAGATCTATGAAGTGTGATTCTCTGCTAATTCCAGACAATCTTCACTTTATGAAAAGGGCTTTTGTACATAAGAAAAGTACAGCGTTGAATCAAGATCGAGTCACGATGAAACCCCTTTCCGGATGGGCGGTAACGGCCATGGTTCCCAGAACTCCATTTCGCCCATGGTAGCCCCCAAGTGTATGTTGTAGTATTACAGACATCCCTATCGTAACAAATGGTATCGTGAATGCGGAAAGGTGGTCAATCGTCCTCATAGTCATCTTCATCACGTTTCAAACCGCCATCGACCATAATTCCTCGAGCCACCCACTCTGTCTTTTGGACCTTCTCTAAGCTCCAGCGGTTCCTTGACCTTGCGATCAGTCCTTCGACTACTTCTCTCGCCCCATTCAGCTTCTCGCCCTTGACAGGGTCCCACTCTCCATCATCGTCGGCCCATTTCACCCATTGCCATTCGCACCTTGCGATGCGATGGCTCGTCGGGCTCTTCCTTCTTGCTCCTGGCACAGGATCGAAGGGTAACCTGCCTTCCATCATAGCATACAGTAAAACTCCAAGCGCCCATGAATCAGTTGAACGGCCGTCATATGCTTGAGCCATCAATACTTCCGGAGCGGCGTAGTCCTCACTGCCACATCTCGTTTCGAGCAGGGGAGATTCAGGAGGTCTAGGAATGTTGCGCCCGAGGCCAAGATCTGTGAGGGTCACAACCGGATGTGGATATGCTTGCCAGTTGCTGATGGTATGGAATGCTGCTATGGGAAGGTTGACCAGGACGTCTTGGAGTCACATTAGCATAACTCATCCCCCGTCCACACTACTTCGGATTACAGTGCTTACTCTCGAGCTTAATGTCGCGGTGCACCATGTACTGTTCATGCATGTACCGCACAGCCGAAACCAATTCCGTGAACATTCGGCGTATAAGACTCGGTGTCAATATACTCAAATCTGAATTGGCCAAATCGAAAAGGTCCCCTCCTGCACAATAATTAAGCACTAGATACGTCTGCCTTTCGCCCTCATTGACAGCTATCAACTGCACTAATGAGGGATGGCATATGGACTTCATCAATTCCGTTTCACGCCTGATGGACGTCTTTATTTTTTCTTCGTCCGCGCCGCCTGCGGGGCCCTTCTGGCATATCTTAACGGCAACCAGAGATCTCGGATTGATCCGATCTTCACAATCAAATTGATCAACTAGCTCGCCTGGTTTACGCAATGGCTCGCTTGTGGCTAACATGACCCTGCTGAAAGTCCCTTTTCCAAGATGTCGCAATGCCCTCCATTTTCTGTGTTTGCCTCCTCGCACCATGCGTGCCTCATAAATCAATGGAACCGCGTCTTTCAAAGCACCGGGCGTTGTTGGTATACTCTCGAATTCATCGCTGTCTTTTCCCTGATTACTATCTGGTGGAGTTGGGGGTTTCGGTATAGAGATGGCTAGACCTCGCTGCACTGCCAAATACTGCTCACGGCGCATATGATCATCATCTGGTGGAGAAAAAGATGGTTGCCCAATTGATGGAGCGCCAGATGTCGAGACGACGATGTTGCGCGACCTAGGTATTTGCATAACCTCTGGAACATATTCGCTAAGACTCCGATTCCTTGCATGAGCAGCAGCATTTGCATTGTAAATTTGCTCAAGACTATCGGGTATCCTCCTCTTCTTGGGAGATTCCCGCACAAAATGTATAGGTTCTGGCAGCGAGTCTCTGGTCTGGCCCGCCACAGTATTCTCTTGGTCAATGTCGCTTTCGTTTGATGTTCTTCCAAACCTTGGCATGCCCCAGGCTGATATGGGAGAAGGAAGCGGCGTCATGTCAACCAAAGGGCCAACCCCCGGTGAAGATATGGCGGACGCAGGCGAGAGCGAGTCCGATCTGCGCGCTCTCGACCCCAAGGCTGAACGAATGCTTGAATTGCGAACAGGAAGTCCGGCATTAAAGACAGTCTGCTGAGGATTATCGATGCTGGAGATAGTATCCACCAATGCCGCTGAATCTGCTGGCTGAATCTGCTCCTCTAGCTGGCTAGTCTCTAGTCGAAGACTAGCGCTCACCGGAGTTGAAGTATGCGGCGATGCTATCGTCGGAGGCGCTTTTGAGGCAGCGGTATCAAGAGGGTGGAGGGAGGCATTGTACTGAAACGACGGTGTCCTTTCGAGACCTGGGAATTGCTCAATGGAGGAGGGCAGACCTTCTGCCGAGTCATGATCTTCCACTTCGTTGGGGTCGACTCTCGCAAAGTTGGGGGACGGGGGTATAGGCTGACTCGATTTGGTCGCCGACATGGGAACTGGCCGTATTGTAACTCAATACCCATCCAGCTATGCAGAGGTTGCACAGCGGACAGGTAGAAGCGCTGAGGCGCGTATCCCACTCGTCCTCGAAGGTAGCACTAAAATCAGTCCTAGCAATATGCGAGTGGTCCTCTCTCTAAGGGCCCGCCAAGAGCACGCTAAGGCCGGGGCTTCCAACAACTACATTAGTTCCAACGTTCCTTTCATTACATTTGTTGTACGGAGGAGTACAACATGCTGCCCGCTCTCGCTACTGTGAGCGACTCAGTGAGTCTATACAATATGTCCTCTTGTGTGGGTGCTCATCCCTGGGTTCACGTATGTCATGGCTGTACGCTTTCCAGACTCTTCTGCTTTTCGTCGTCCCCTTTCCCGCGATGCGTTGCTTCCCATGTCTTCCTACTGCGATGCGAGTAGTATCCAGCGACAGTATGGCATCAATGATGAGATCATGCGTAGCCAAATGAAGACTAAGGTAGCGACTGGTCGCCACATCAGTGGACGCTTGTACCACAATTGGGCAGGCAATACTGCTGCTATTAATACGCGATTGCACCATTCGCAGACAAATCGCTAGCAACATGGCCGCCTCGGATTACCGATTCTACGCATTTGCTCCGGTCACAATCGGACTGGACATGAACCAAGGCAGCCGCCGACATCTACATCTTGTAAGTATAAGATACATTGATAAGGTCCATCTATCACGTCCAAAATGGATTTCCAAACACCGATACATTATGTTGGTCCGTTTAGTTGTTGAAGATACTGCCCTTGTCTATGCAACAGGTCCGGCGGACGAGCTGGAGAGCCACACAGACAAAACTGCTGCCTAGCAGCACTGTGGTCCAACAGCTTGTTTGGGGCTATGTATCATCTACATAGAGATCGACATAGGAGGCGGCGTTTCTGAATGTTGACGCGCGCGCATGAAGAATGCCCCGAGGGATCATCAGCTTTTCCGTGCTTGCATAGTGCACAATATGCTAGAAGCTTGGACCAACTCTCGGTCATCCAGGTGAGCGAAGACTGTTGACGCCGCCAATACCAGACCTCGACCGAATCACATCAAAAACCAACGAGGTGTAAGAAAGCTATTTCAGGGAAAAGCGGAATCTGTAGGATTGCCCCCAATAGCTGGGAAACAACAGCAACACAATTCTCCTCTGCTGGGGTTTTGGAAGCTATCTCCAATGGACCCTGCCCCACCCCACGTGTATGCTTATCTAGAGCTTTTCGATGGTACGCCTGTTACATGAAAGGTCGAGCTCACGGGCCGACCGACCAACACATTTATGCCCACGTTCAGGTGGGTGGAAATCCTCCGTAATCAGGGAACCTTTCTAGTCGTGCCGTTCCGTCTATTTGGAGACAGACCCATGTAGGTCATGCATTAATGTTGCGGTCCTGGACTCATGCTGACTGGCGAGGGTGTTTCTCTTAGACCAAGATGGAGGTGCGGATGGCTAAGAGCTCTAGGAATCGGACCATACCGTTTGTCTTTATGAGACACACGCAAAGTGGCTTCGTGTGGCCACACCATATGGATTCCAACATAAATTGGGAGGGTGTGCCCCGCAACCTTTGCGATCCTGGGCGCATTTGAGAGTTTAGACGTGGCTGAACAAAGTCTTGAGTCTCACACAGTCGTTTGCTTGGCATGGAACGTGCCTCTTTTGTGGAAAATGTGGGCCAAGTCAGCCCTCGAGCGATCAAGAACATTGTTCTTTGCGTCACTTTCCTTGTGCTCGCCGCTACTGCAATCGCTCTTCGGATATGGGCCAGAAAGATCAAGGGTTCCTTCTTGTGTTTCAATGATTACGCCATTCTGGCGGCCTTGGTAAGAGACAACCATTCCAAGAGGGAAATCAACAGCGCTAACGCCCCGTCTGGGAAGCTTTTCGAGGTTGGTGATAGCGTAACAATCCTCACTTGTTAGTGTCATCGCCGGCAATCATTACGCCGCTTTACGTCGCTGATTCATGGTACCAGCTATCGTCATGGGAAAGGTTGGGTACCACATGATAAGCTTGGCGATTGCTCAGGACCTATCCTTGAACAAGGTACATAGCTCCTTAGCCCTCAGTCCCGGCTCCCGGTGACCACTGCAGGCCCTTATCGCAGCCGAATCTCTTCGCAACTCGGCCAACTCCTGCGTCAAGCTGTCAATATTGCATCTCTACCTTGTCATTTTTCGCAGTCGTGGAAGATTCCGCTACGTGGTCTACGCTGCGATGACCCTGGTAGTAGCCTACTGGATTGGCAGCATCATCCGAATTTGTTTTCTATGCGAACCAATAACATATTTATGGGACAAGAGTGTTGCCAACGGCACGTGCTTGAATGTTATTGCAGCTTATCTGAGCGTGTCCGGAATCAATCTAATCTTGGATATTGTGGTGGTTGCGCTTCCGATGCCCATATTGTGGACGCTCCAGATGCCGAAGTCGAAGAAATTGGCTATCTCGGCGGTGTTTGGCATGGGTATTATGTGAGACTAGCTCTTAATCTTAGAGGCGCCGAAAAGCTGACTGCGGCGAAATTGAAGAATCTGCATTGTTACAGCTTTTCGCATCTACGCTATCACTCGCCTCGACTTTACCGACATCTCTTACAGCATGGTCAGCGCCAATATCTGGAGTAGCCTCGAACCCTGTCTTGGTATTGTCAATGCCTGCCTCCCTGTTCTTCAACCAGCATTGGCCAAAACCTTTGGTATAAGCGCTTTGGATTGGACTCATCGCTCTACCATGACAGTCAGCTCCACCAAGACGACCACAAGTCCCTGGTCTCACTGGCCCTCTAAAATCAACACAGCGGGCGACACCAATATGCAATGGCCGCGTTTGTCCATACAGACTAAATCATCAGCCACCGCAAACACATGGCCTCAATGGCACCACAAAGCCAAATCTTGCGCTTCCGCAAATACCTTCCCAGGCCGTGGGGAGAGAAGAGTGGTAAGATTTAAAGACGTTGAGTGGGGTGATTATTTCCCACGGCGAGTCAATACTGTTCCTATGAGCAACTTCCACTGCCCTGGGGCTCGAAGCTATAGTGCAGTGGCAACTGAACTTCACGAGTTGGAAGACAGGGATGGTGCGATATCTCCTTGCAATATTGACAACATAGCATGTGAGGAGTCACAAAGCAGGGAGGATTCTGGTGATTCCTCCCAATACTGGGACTAAGCTTGGGTGCTGATTGGTGGAGTTTGGGTACGTTGGTTCATGGTCTTATGTGACGAGTCTGGTAAGCATGATGGATGACGGATGACTTACGTAACTGGGTCCGATGGGTTTTGGCGTTTTGAAATGTTGCTATTGTCAAACTGGGACGTGCGTTATATTTGCTTCGACCGCCAGATTTTCCTTTCTCTTCACTCTTTAGGGGGATGCTCTTCCCACCTTGTGGTGGGAAGAACGTACGATAGACACCACTTGATACGCACTACTTTTGTAATGATCTAGCTATCGAATACATGGAAGTACATGCGATACGTACATTTTCCTCTACCGTAGAAAAGGCAAGGACCTGTCTCGTCATCTTCTTCTATTGTCATGCTATCATGAACCTTGCTGAAGAGCAATAGAAATTGGGCCAATGGCCCTCTGGATACAGACTTTCAGCACCGAGTCATGGACCCCTCCATCAACCGTCTAGGTACAGTCCTGCTGCCTGTGGAGAAAATTGTTCTTTTGCAATTATGGCGTTTCATGATATATCATCTCTGCGAATGGCCCTCCGGGTCACAGTTCAATGTATATGAACGCTTGTCTATTCATTACACTATCTCTTTATGAGCATTCTATCTCTAATCATCTCCGATCGCATTGTAATCCATTCATGTATCTAGCCATATTTTCGTCTATTTTATAGACGTCTTCGAGGGGCTAGATCAATTCGTTGTGCTTTCGTGTCATCACTGCCGTTCACCTCGGTAACGAATTCCTTCTGTAGTTCAAGGAAGTTCATTATTTCCGCTCGCTTGCTTGCCATTCATAAGCGATTGTGACGTGTCATGACCCATCGGCCTGTATATTGCTTCACCTTGCACTTCCGTTTACAGATACAAAATGCAATATCAATACCGTATAAGCCGACGTAGAGATGTTCGGGAAGTGTTGATCTTTCTTGTGCCTTAATTGTGTCCTTTTTTTTGCAGAAGAGTTTGCGTGGTTGGTTGTAGTCTGATCTTTGGTTTCGAGCGGGTCGGATATACTGTGGCTTTTTTCGATGCCGAATAGAACAAAGCAGGAGTGGTTGAAGTTTTTAGTATTTAGCGTGAGTGCGAAGGAGGTTGCGGGGGAGGGTGAGAAGCGGTGGTGGTGCGTTGCTTCGAGGGTGGTAATTGTTGCTGGTTTTGACTGTGGAGGTTGAGCATAGAATATGAATAGAGAGGTTGAGGACGTCGTGGGATGTTCTATCATACTGAAGCCATCGGGCTATGATATCGGATTTGCAGTATTAAGATTCGGATACTTATTGCAGAGACTGGGGAAATAGAGAGTTGGGAATGACTGACTTCATGATTGAGAGAAGCTGTGCTATGATTTTGCTAAAACTGATTACAGGTCGTCAGGAACAAATCGCTCAACGACTGCATTTGATAATGACATTCGGTCACCACACTCACTCCACAAAAAAAGACCACACAAAAACCACATCCACACACACCGCCATCTCCCCTCCCCCCTCAAATCTTCCCAAAATCCTCCGGATGCTTCTTACTCAACTCCAAAGCCGTAACAATAACGACCGTAGTAACAACAACAGCAAACCCAGCACTAATAACCAGTTTCCACTTCCTAGAACGCCATCCCCCCTGTAGTCCCTTGTATTGAGTGGCAAGCTTCGCCTTCTCGATATCCTCGTTGGGATCTAAGGGGATGTCGTGGAGGGTGGCGCTTGGGGTTCCGTTGACGGTGATTGTGTCTGTACGAGTGCTGGGTGGGGGTAAGGTTGAGATGGTCTGGGCTTTGACGGGGAATCTGGATTTGCGTTGGAGGTTTTGGCGGGTTGTGTATGGCGGTGGTAAGGTTGTGGAGGGAGAGGGGTCTGGGGTTTGTTCTATTGCTGTGAGGGTTGGGTGGGGGTGGGGAGGTGGTGTGGGGATGTCGTCAATGGTGTCTGTGCTTGGTCGACGGTATTTTGCCCATGGATCGGTTTCGGGGTAGCCGACTTGAGGGAGAGCTGTGATGTTGTGCTCTGGTTCGTGATTGGGTCGTTGGGATGGGATTGTGGGATCTGTGGTAGAGGAGGGTTTGAGGGGTGGACGCTCTAAGGGCATAGCCATAGCGGTGATTGAGCGTGGTTTGGAGGATGCTTGGTTGCTGTCCTGATGGTGATTTTCTGGTTGAAGATATATCACTGTAGTTCAACGTTTTGCGTGGAGTGAATGTGGGGTCCAAGAGAAGGGATGATGAGTATAGGAGTATTTATAAGATATTTGAGTAAGCAACAAAGAGGAACACGATATTGTTCAGTCAATAGGGTTTGATCTTTATTGTCCTTGATGGTTCGTCGATGACAATGTGATTGTTGAAGGTTCTTCATTGTGATTACTTTCCCTCCTTTCTCAATGAGTAGTATCATCCTGTTAGACTGATCTAGGAATACGGTTAGCTTGGGCAGTGCGGCGAGTCTCGCAGGTTCTACTCCTGATGAGAGAACGAGTCTACTTCAGCTTGGTCTATATATCGTTCGTATGCTTTCAGACTGTTTGGTCTCACTGTGGAGCGGGCTCGGCATCATAACATGGCATAGTATGCTGGGTCTGAATTTTTTTCGCTTGTGCATATTTGGCAAGGCGTGCTTCAGCCAAACACAAAGACGGCACTATCATTCAATATTCGTGTATTCAGAGCATGGACGATGGAGGCTGCAATTGAGGCGATGAACGCGCCACTAAGCTCTCGATTAGTACTAGTGGCTCCCGCACGGCAATCTCATCCAATCAAATAAGCCGTAGCAGCACCCTCAGATGTCGAGCTTTAGTCTGAACTCTTTTTCCTAACTCACCAAACGATTTCAACATCGAGCATGGCCGAAGGCGCAATTATGGCGGGACAACATGTCATGACTCCTGCTTGTAGAGTATGTGAAGCTCGACACTCCATCCCAATGTCAGGATATTCGACACAAATTCACCTATTTCCTAATGATGTCACAAGCACCAACCACCGAGCAAAGTCCACTGCTTGGGAACCAAATCAGTGAAACAGACCCCGACAATGCCCGAAATCTCATCGAGGATGGTACCTCAACAAAACATAGATTCTTAATCGACGAACCATCGGACGCCAGACTAGCTCTGATGATGGGCAGCATCTGGATTGGCGTCGTCCTCACAGCTATTGACTCCACAATAGTAGCCACACTCCTCGTTCCTATTTCCACCTCCTTCTCTTCCCTCAAGACTCTCTCCTGGATCGGATCTGCCTATTTGATCGGGCAAAGCACCACCCAACCCCGTAAGTCTTCTTTTTCGATAGATAGCATCTCCGTTCAAGTCTGTTGACGGAAAATGTGGCCACTATACATATCTCGTGATCCAACAATATTTTGGTAAAACCATCTAATGTTAATATCATTGAGTCTCGGGCCGAATTACCGACATCTTTGGCCGCCGCCAAGGCCTACTCGTCTGCAACGTGCTCTTCGCTTTAGGCACCTTACTCTGCGGTCTAGCCCCTAATGAATGGGTACTCATCCTTGGACGCACCATGGCAGGCTTAGGTGGCGGGGCGATGAACACAATATGTATGTTCGTAACTGGAGATTTGGTGCCCCTAAGGAAAAGGGGCGTCATCCAAGGTATAATGAACATAGCTATTGGTGCTGGTTCGGGATTAGGTGGATTGTTGGGCGGATGGCTTGATGCACTTTGGGGGTGGAGGATGGCTTTTTTGGTTCAGGTGCCATTAGTAGTAGGGGGAGCTGTGGCGGTACAATTGACTATTAGGCAGCATACGTTGCATAGCAACCTCGCGAGACATGACGATGAGCATTGAGCCTCGTCTCAGCAATGTACGTGCGGTACCTGGTGTAAAAGACGTATCCCAGAAGCGTGGCTGCTCCTTTTCGTAGCATGAGCTCCACATAGCGAGGAGCCGTGGTTTCGTATACTCAGTAGAAGGAAGTAGAAATCTTGTGGACTGAAATCAAATTGCCAATAATATATACTGATGCTGATAACGGCACACTTGTAGATAGCACGGGAGTTGTCCAGCTTTCAATGGTCAAGCCGACACCTACTTGTAAAGGGACATTGATCTATTGGTTTCAAAATGAAGTGGCTTTCAAAACAGCAGCAGCGCCGCCGACATCAGAGCGGTCGAGCAAAGCAAGGCAATGGCTCTCCGTGACAAGGTAGACGTTGTTGAGACACGAATGTGTATCGTGGAGAGCAAGAGTGGTGTATAAGAGCAACATCAGTTGCACGTTGGGAAAAATCGGCAGCCCAATTTTACAGCTGTGGTCAATCGTCTCGACTTTGGACCAGAGCCGCCGAGACGTCATGGTACCTATCGAGATGAGATAGACCCTGTCAGTGTCCCATGAACCAGCTGTTGAAGCCACTGGTAAGCTTGGGGCTTCTCCGTTTCGAAATGAAGTTTGTCCTACACGTTCTGCTCTGTCTTGTATGCCAACAGTCTGTCACATTTCGCATAATTCTTGGGCAGCCATGGAGGCCTATGAACTGATGTGAGTTGAGCATCTGCAATCGCGGCCATACTTCTCAATCTGAGATTGCGCCCTGTTTGTGATGAGTGGTGGAAGCCTTTGGGACGAATATCGCTAGCTCCGATAGAGCTAGAGGCTTGGCACTGCCAAGACGCTAAAGTCTTCTAACCTTTCCGAGAATCTCGACGCCTTTTTCAACCACTCTCCTTCCCGTTACCCACTGGTATGGCGACAAGCAGTGGGGGACACTTCTTGCATTGACTCTCTTGCGGTGGTGGGGCCCTACGTGCCTCTCATTATGGATCAAGCCTGCGATTTGACCGGGTTGCCACAGTGGCAGTCCAGCTCCCAGCTGCTGTCGGCAACAGCACCCCTTGAGATGTCCGCTAAACGTGTCGAAAGCCCGCGGAGATGTATATTGCCAAGCCGGCGAAAGACAATCGCATGGCAATGTGGGTCCCTTTGCGAAGGATGAGAAACAGCTTCTGAGGAAAAGTTTGCCGGAAATTGTAGTGGATGGATGTAATGAACACGAGTACGGAGTTGACGTGTTCATGAATCATTGGCTGCCATGTTGAATATTCCAACCCAGAGAACCGTTCGTGGGAGTTACATAGATTTCGTGAGTCGTCAGAACAGAGCCCGAGGAAGATGAATTTGCCACACTGGTCCGACATTCATTGGGTGAGTCTCCCTACAGCCTCGTTGTCATTGTCTGGGCCGATCGAATTTCCAAAATATCGAACTTCGTGCCATCTATTGTCCTCGTTTTCTTCGCTGGAGTTCATCCATTTCAGATGCCACAGTGAATGGCAGCGTTGTTTGTAGATTTCCTACTATCGTTATCCCAACTGGAGGTTCTCAATGAGCCATCGCTGTGACGGGTTCTGATGGGCTACGGAGATTCCCTCTCGAGGGGACTTTCAAGATTGTTACCCAAGTACTTCGAGGCGAAGATCGAATGACTATTACAACATATGAATCTGTACTAGGAAGGATCTTGACCTAGGACTCCTCAAGAACGCATGCCTTTGTGGGTCCTGGTAACCACTTTAATATGCCATCGAGATCGAGGCCTTAATGAATGAATGTATAATGGGATAGGCTACCTAAGTACTTGAAGACCGAATCCTGTCAAGTTGCACAAGTTGCGT
>JAABUW010006997.1_pt1 | contig 13815 bp, 15 predicted proteins | sample 5560081 | NCBI WGS metagenome assembly JAABUW01 (sample SAMN10711882, study PRJNA513363) | rock metagenome | isolation source: Antarctica rocks | place: Antarctica: Victoria Land, Knobhead sud
TCAACATAGGAGATATCTAAATCAACAGGTATTTGCCGAAGCAACGTTTTCAATCAAGATATCAAACTTTCGTCTATCCAGAAGCTGCATGCAATGGACAGCTCCGCTGTGTGACGGTCTGCACGTCTGTATCTTTCAATCAGTAATAAGCAAGAACTCATAAGGTGACATCTTGCTCACGAAGGTCCATATAGACCAAGAGGAAAGTATATCCATGACACCAGGCCCAGTCATGCTTTTGTTGCCTGACATTAATGATTTGCCAAGACAACTGCAGCAGATTGAACCAAAGCTGAAAGGGACACAATCCAAGGCTGACTTTGACTTTCAGTCCCTTCACGCTGATATCACAGATCCTTGGGGACAGCAGTTCAGCATTGCAGAGAAACTCAGCAATAGCACAGTCAATCACAAAGAACCTTTTCCAGGTTTGCGGTTGCCATGTCATATTGGAACGGCAAAAGCCATAGCCCAGTTCTACAGAACAATGCTTGAGGTGCACCTCTGCACAGCTCTCAGCTGCTGATTTCACTCAGAGACTAGCATTGCAAATACGCGCAAAAGTAACTTGATGCATGCGCTCAGTTTTTTATGGTCCAGCGTGTCAACATGTTTGCATGTGTCACATACAACGTGCAGGCTACATGTCAATCAGCTGCTTCTTCTGTTCACAGTCAAATTATGTACACGCATTGCCCTGTACACATGCATGTCAGCTGGTCTGTTGCGTCTTTAATATCACTGTCACAACTCTGAATGTTTGTAGGCAGAAGCAACAGAGCATACAGATGCAGATAGTCAAGTGTATGTAAATATAGAGCTAGGACATGGCACGACGTTCACGTTTCAGGAGGATGCAGGGCCGGGACCCTTGAGTACACAAAAGGCCATTGAAGCATATGAAGGCTGGCACTGTGCCTTGTACATTTTTGACTACGGAGGCACCTACAACAGGATAGTACAAGCTGATATAAACCAGGTAGATCATCCATACAAGGACAAAGCTGACACTCTTGAACATGCTAGACAATGGAATCAATTCAGGCTTTCAGACATTGTGGCTGTCAATGAAGCTCCTACAGATGCAAAGGTGCAATTTAAGAGAGGCCAGTTGTTGTATAGGTTTGGTCATGAAATACGCAGCTTAAAGCACTGAAGTTGTCCAAAGATACTGCTTGTATCACATTGACTGTCACAAAAGCAAATGCTATGTTGTAGCGGTGCTAACAAACCAGTGTGTCAGTGATGCTGACTGACTTGGCGGATTCTATGAAACCATGACTGTCGACTTTTACCTGTTCATAATGCTGTCAACATTTCAAGTAGTCTACCTGCAACGAGTTGAGACGGTCCTGATCTACTGACTAAGCCTTGCAGAGGCAGACACAACTCTTTCAGATCACGTCTTGCAGTTTCACACTTGCTTTTACGTTCAACAAAGTTCAGGTCCACTCCTACACTGGTCTCCTGTCGCTGGCATGTTTGTTGTATCATTTCACCAAATGTTTTTAGCAACATAAGGGCAGTCTCCACAGCTGTCTGTGCATATGCCTGATGCGCACTGGCAAGCAGTAGCTGCAAGCATGACACAATTCGACAGCAGTGGTCCAGCTTGAGAAGCTGTGGGCTGTGCTTGGTCGTGCTGAACACATCCATGGCCACAGATGCATCTGCATAGCATGACAGCATGTCATGACCGAATGTGATGACACGTGTGCTCTCAAACAGCTCACCAACACAGCTTTCTAGACTTTCATTCACACATTCAATCACAGTCTTCCCCCAAGGGTCAGGTAGATATGATCCTGAGTGGCATGGCTCCCTGTATGCTGTTGATGTGCAGAAGCTACCGGTATGCAGAAGCAGGCTGGAGTTGCTTGCATCGACACCTGAGAGAAGTGCTCTATAGCAGCATGGCAAGATCAGGCATGAGACAAGCAATTGCTGCAACAGCTGTAACTTGTGCTGTACTGTCAAGTCAGGTTGTAAGAGGATCAGTTGTGCAGGTCTTTTCTGCAAAAAGAGTTGTTATGCTTTGGGAATGCCTTGAGTGAATGCCTTGAGTGAATGCCTTGAGTGAACGCCTCGAGTGAATGCCTTGAGTGATTCCAGCAAGCAACATAGACAGAAGTAGCACCTGAGGACTGCAGTAGGGCAGCCAAGGCGCCTCTCACATCCCCTCTCGCCCAAAAGCTTCTGACTAGCTGCAGTGTTGCCTGCCTGCTACTCAGGATACTCACCACTGTTTGGTTCTTGGCCATCAGCTGGGCTATTACCTCTGTGTCGGACACCTGTGCGCAATAGCCCTGCATGAAAGCCATACTATGTACCAGACTGGTACTTGTGGCAAAGCAAGGTGAAGGTAAGATGGTTAGGTGCATCAGAAAAATTCTGTTGGAAAAAGCTGACTTGTTTTACATGCACCTGATGCCTGTTGGCTATCAGCCTGATGGCTAGCAGCCATCAGGCTTTTACTTGTTGCTTTGATCATGATTAGGAGCATTTGATCGTGCTGGTGCTTTGCCGGCAAGGCACACAAGCAAGGGATCAGCTTGCTGAAGATGCTTGTGTGTTTACAATACATGCAGTCAGTACCATGTACTGGCACGTTGCACTACCAAAAATGTTCTATTCAGTGCAACTGCAACATACACAACCCCCAAATCCCAGCCTAGATCTGAGCAACATCCAGCAGCACAAGCAAACAAGCTATGGCTGAAACCAGAGTTTGCACGAGAGGATCAAATCAGCTCTCTATGTGATCATGGTGATAGACTGGGAGGGATTGACTTACCAGTCTGGGGCTGAGGCTAGGAGGCAGAAAGGCCTCTATGTCCAGCCCTCCTGGCTCAGGACTCAGCTCAGGCACTCTCCTCCTAGACTCAGGACTCAGCTCTGATGTTTTGCTCCTGAACTCAGAGCTCCGCTGAGTCGCCCTGCTGCTGTTGTTGCTGTTCACCGCCGACTGTTGCAACCCATTTAAAATGCCACCAGCAGAATTGGAAGCCAAAGCACACTCTGGTGTTGCTGCATCATCAGAGCTGCTCTGTATTGCATGATCTGTGCTGACACCAGGCAGCTGATGACCAGCTTCCACCATTGCAGGCCTGAAGCCCTTTTGGCAGCCCTCTTGCTTACCAGAGGCCTGTGCTTCTGCAGTGACGCTGAGCTGCTGGAATGGGGTGCTCATGCTGGGCAGTGCAGCATCAGCAGATCCTACTGGACTGCTGGGAAGCACTGGGGAGAAGCTTCTGCTGTTCCTGTTTTGATGGCTGAGGCTGCTCTGAGTGACAGGAGACAATGGGAGCGCCTGCTGTGAGCTGAATGGGAGACCTGCATCAACATACAGAGGAGATATGTGCAACAGCATGTTCACTGGTATAAGGCTGTTGTAATTGAGGCTGCGGTTGCAATCGAACAGTTGCTGTTGACAGCACACAGAGGGTTGCTCACTCATTCACCGCAGCCGAATCAGAAGCTGGCTGCAAAGCAAAGTGACTGCTGCAACTCAGAGCTGAGAAGCAGGGCTGATGCAACAGGCTGAATGGCAGGGGACCATGCCAGCAACCAATGCTGTTTGGCATGATATCATGACAGCTGCATTAGACACAAGCATCATGACTTGCCAAGATCAGCTGCATCATTGTCAGCAGCACCTGTCACAGTGACAACAGACAGTAAGAGAGACATTGATGTGTCTCCTGAAGGTGCCGCTTTGTTGCCTGGTTGCATCCTTGGAGTTGCAGAGCCTTGCTGGGAGACTTGCAGAGACACAAAGCCTCACCTTGGTCTGCGCCCTGCATATGTTGTGCTGGCCAATCTGCAGCATCCTGTTCCAGATTTTTTGCAGCAGCCTGTGCCAAGCCACCACTGTAGGCAATGAGTGGTGCAGCAACAGGCGTCAGGGTTGAACTCCCCACAACGGCATGACTGGTGCTGGACAGCAGTGGGGCCCTTGTAGCTCTGATGAGGGCAGGGCTGAGGGCTGATGCATCCTGTTGCACACCACCTGAACATGCCCATCACAACTACTTTGCTCCTCGCCATCGTGACATTTAGTGATTGACATGTTAGCTACCAAGCTGACAGATGTCAACCTGGTGATTCAAACGAGCTCTTAGCCAGGGCAAGATGAGGCATAGGGGGCTATGAAGAACCAAAAGGCTGTCTGAGAACTGCCACTCAGGTGCATGGATGACTACAGTACGCATGGATGACTACAGTATGCATGGATGACTACAGTACGCATGGATGACTACAGTACGCATGGATGACTACAGTACGCATGCACAATGACTAGGTTGCGGTGCTATGCTAGCAAAGGACTGGCCAAGTACAACACAGCTACATGGACAGACACGCTTCTGCATCAATGCAGTCAGCAGCAGCCAAGGATTCACAGAGAGGGGCCAGGTTTACTGCACACCAGCAGCCAATGACGGTGATAACTGTTCCTGCTGCTGCTGTGTCATCACAGTAGATCTGCCTGTTGGACTGCTGGTGGACATCAGACAGGGCCTCTGGCTGTGCCCATCAATGCCTGCATCATACCTCCAGGTGTCAAGGGAATGCAACAGGACACAGGCCATAGAGGAGGCGCAAGACAGAGCTCTTCCTTTGTGGAGTTCAGTGAGAGCTGCCGTGTCCAGGGTGTGTTGGCTGTGAGTTGAGAAGCAAACAGAGACAATCAGTACAAAAAGCTTGTCCTCAGTCGAGCACTTGGCATGGCAACAAGACTCACCACCTCTCCGCACTGTGTCTGCATGGTCAAGTATGACAACACAGTGCCAGAGCAGTGCTTCCTCCGTCATGGCAGTGCAGAGCTTAGTTCCTGTGCCTGGACCTAGGTTCCTGTGCAATGTGCCACTTTGTGTTTCTTGCATGCAACACTGACCAGAGGCTGCATGTGCCTTCCTGATGGCAGGCCCAGAAAAGGGCCTGATCTTGTTGAGGTCCACCACCCATACCCCTACAAAGCTGTTGTTGCAGGAGCACGCCACCAATTTGCCATCCTCCTCATTCAAGCGCATGTCGCGCACCTACAGCATGTGCAAGCTTGCGCCCAAATGGAGAGGTGGGTGCTTTAACCTCCTCTTGCAGAAGTGACTCCTGCCGTCTTTCCACAGGCGGCAGGTTTCGGCAGTCAGCCATAGAGTTGCAACGTGAATTGTCAACGCGCTCAGGTAGTGCAACAAAGCTGTTGATGCACAATGGGCGACATTTTTTGTGTGTTGAGCAAGCCCAGTGACAGACCCTTCTTGTAATCAATGATATCAGCATTTATGTAGATTCCAACAACTGGCATTGGACCGCATGGCATGACATTGTAAGGTCAACACAACGATGCTGTCGTTCTGCAGAGAGCATGCACCCTGAATAGGTTCAGTACGTACAGCAGGGCTGCATGCAGGACTCATATCACTGCCTTGCGGCAAATAAGATGGCAAGCTTTGCTAACCATTGGTGTTTGCGAGCCATGACCAGCAAACTGAAGATGCAGTGTCACATGTGGTGAACTATGTCGACAGTGGGCTATACCTTTGCCCAAGGAATGTCCACAGAATCCAGGCGCCTGACAGGCTCATATGCCCACACCTTGAGCCCATCCTGCATAGCTGCCAGTAGGCAGTCGCCATTGGCTGGAAAGGCAATCCCCCTCACACCTGCAACAGCACATCTGGCCTTCAGGGTCAGATAGACAAGCAGCTGATGTGCTCAAGGCAAGAACGCCATGACTTGCGATGCAAGAGGTGCAAAAAGCAGTTGGACAAAGGGCAATTTGTTTAGTATCAGGGGGTGTGAGCCACGTGTAATTAGTTTGGCAATACTGTGATGGCACAGCCATTGCCAGGTTAGTTTATATTACTTCTGACCTGCATTGCAAGAGATCTGGTGGCTTTGTCACAGCTTCCCAGCGTGCTTACTGCTCCCTAGACCAGGCGACGCTGGCTCAGGGAAGCTTGTGTGTATACCAGTCAATTGTTCTTTGACAAGTTGATTGCTGTCTGACATTGAAACTGCGTGGTACAGCCTGTTCAACAGTTGGCTGCTTATTGCTGGGGCAACCTGTCAACTTCTGCCATCAGGCCTGTGCTACTTAGTGGCCAAACCTTGACACCCAGAATTACACAGATAGAGACCAGACACTGCAGCTGCAGGATGTGTAACAGCAATCCAGCACGGCAAAGTGCTGGCGTGGCTTGATGCTGACCTGTGACCTCAGGACCAGTGGTATCAATGAGCTCAGAAGTTTCCAGGTCCCACCACTTGATTGTGCGGTCTGCTGAGCTGGTGGCCAGCACAAACTCAGAGGGGTGGAACTCCAGCCCAGTAATGCTGTCCTCATGCTGAAACTCATGCAGCAGCTTGCCCGCTGTCAGATCCCACACCTGAGAAGGAAAGGGAAGGGTGGGGGTCATGCAGATGGTGCAGGAGGATCATTGTATGTTGTGAGAAGTGCTTGTGTTGTATAGACCCCAGCATGAGCACTGTAGCCCAGCATTGCATTGGTGAACAGTCGCAATGTGTTGCTGGCAGGACGCAACAAGCAATTTGGCTTTGTGACCCACCAGTCATCAAGTAAGACAAGGTTATAGTGTCATTGCCATGTGCAGTTGCTTCTTGAAGCTGCATGACCTGCGGTATTTTCAGTCGTGCAGCCAGTGGCGTGAGTTGTGGTCACAAGCTGAGAGCTTGCTGGTCGTGTTGCTAGCAGAGCAGCTTCATGAACATACCTTCAAGTCACCATCTTGACCACCGGAGGCAACCAGTCTGCCATCAGGGCTGAACTGGACATTGGTCACTCCACGGCTGTGTCCCTTGTAGGTGTTAATGCAGGCCTTCCTTCTGACATCCCAGACCTTGAGGCTTGTATCCAGCGATCCTGATGCAAAGAAGTTGCCAACAGGATGGAAGTCCACACTCAGACAGCTTGACCGATGCCCTGTCAATGTTCTGATCACTGCACAGAGAGCAATGTGTTGCTTGTGAATCTTGACAGGCCTTGCTGTGATACTTGTTATAGACAACAGGCTATACGCTAGTCAGCTTGCTACATGCTGTACACAGGACCTCAGGCAACGCTGTGACACCATGCTGCATGGCTTGATGTCACAGCGCCAGCCCCAAGGTTGCATTTTTGCCAAGGCAATGATGCAAAAGCTGTGTGTCACAGACAGGCAAGGACCTTTGGCTTGCTCCAAGTCCCACAGCTTGACAGTGCCACCCTGGGCACCAGCTACAACAAGTTCCTCTGCAATATCAAAAGAGACGCACTCCACTGGGCTCTGGTGTCCAGACAAGCTCTGCAACATATTGTAGCCGGTCAATCTCATGTCCTTGTAGCTCTGAAGTGGTAGTCTGTGGTAAGAGCAAACCCCACCAGAACAGCTGTTGGCTTCCCAATGGCCCACACATTGACCTTCTTGTCTTCACCTGTAGTCACAAAGAACATGACTGTGAGTTTGTGTTGCCATTGAACAGTTACTTTTGTGCCTTGAGACTGTAAGCCATCTTCACCTCCAGTCACTAGCACTCCAGCAGACTTTCTGCCGACCTTCAAGCAATTGACGTTGGACGTGTGTGCTACAAACTCTTGGAGCTTGTATGCTCGTTTCATGGTTTTCAAGCTTGATTTATTTTACGGAGAACAGCGCAGCAATATAAGATGCATGTCCAGTGATCAAAAGGGATCTGTAGTTACAGTAGGTTCAGATACACGACGTGAAAGAGCAACAGGAGTCTCATAGCAAATTGCAGGTGGTATGACTGCTCTCGACGGCTGGATGTATTGTACAATACGGTCAAACCAAGTGAGCACCTGCAAAATTATAAACTCACCCACGAAGGAAGAAGACGTTGCTCTAAGCTGGTTACGGCAGGAGCCCTTTGGACTCGAGCGTCACGACCAGCATAGCGGGATGACGAAGAGAACTTTGCATTTCACGACATGACACAAGTAAACGGACAGCCGGAAGTGCAGCCACTGCCAACTGGCCGATTCTGCTCAGCTCAGAAACTGCTGCGTCTACCTGCTGTGCATGCTGAACTCGCTGCCGTGACCTGTTGCGAAAAGCCGAACTAGTCGAGACAAGCAAACGCCACAGCACGTCTTAATATCGCATGTCCGTCCGTGGAGGAGGTCGCGGCGGTGGTGCCGGTCGGGAGGCTAGGTGAGCTTGATCACTGATCACAGCTAGCACTGCAGCCTGCAGCTTGGCCCAGAGCCCTGCCAGACAGGCTTGCAAACGCCGTAGCAAATCAGAATGTCTGTGCACCTGCTTGATGCTTACTTAATGTGCAGAGGAGGTGGCTGGTCAGGCCGAGGGCGTGGCAGAAAGCCTTTGAACAATGGCAACTACTTTGGAGCCAAAGGTCAGGAGATAGGCAAGGACCAAAGCGATGGTGCTGCAGCGTCCAAAATCAAGGTAAAAAACTCTGCAAGCATATGTATATCATCTTATCAGGCACCTGATTTGTACAGCTTTTCTGCTACAGGCTGAGCCCCTGTGTCCTGTGACTCTGCATTGATGCTGATTATGGGTTGCATTTCCAGGCTGGGCAAGATGATGACCCTGTCTTGGAGGAAGCACTTGGGTTTGCCACGTTCACCCAGGGCCAAAGTAAGCTGGGATGGCTGATAAACCTAAATGAGGTGTGCAATTTGCAGTGAGGTTTGCACTGCATGAGTCCATTTTCATTCCAGCCCTCTCGACTTGCGCTGAGAGCTGTCGCAACCAGCACATCAGAATTCATGATCCCTGCTGCAGACATTGTATGTGTCACACAGTCCCATGACCTGTTGCGTTTGCCCTTGCAGACCACCATGGATGACAAGGACTCTGGACAAGTGGTCAGTGCAGTCAACTGCTACTTCATGTGTCAGGTGGGGTTCTGCAATGGAGCAGCATCCTGTAATGTTACACATTTTCATGTTGCAGCTGTATATGCTTGTGCTGTGACAGCAGCAGCGTGGTCCTGCATTCATATCTGTGAGCACTCTGTGCAACACGGAGTGGATTTATGTGAGATCCATCTGAATCAGAAGCATACAAAGCATAGATGTTCAGCCACATTGCATATGTTTGTTGTACAAACTTTTGAGCAGTCTGTCACTGCCCTGAGTCAATTCATCTAAGCATGGTTGCCTGTTACAGGATGGGTCTATGTTCAAAAGCCAGTCACAGTTCAGCCCTTATCTTTACCTTCATGTCAAGGTGAGCACTTGAAGGCACCACGCAAGCATCTGCACCCTGACTACAGCTTGCTTTCAAACCACTATGTTGCAGAAGGACAGAAGCTGACTTGATTCAGATATACAGCACACTGAAGCAGTGAACATGTGCAAGTGCAATTTGCTGCACCATGCCTTTACAAGTCCCTTTAGAGACAAGCATGCCCTTTAGAGACAAGCATGCCCTTCACAGGATAACATGGATCGTGAGGTGGACTCGTACTTGAGGCGTAAGTATGAGTCAAGCATCAGAGACATTGAGGTGGTTCACAAAGAGGATCTGGACCTGGTAGGCTGTTTACACAAAATTGAAGCAGTGCCTGCAGAATATTCCTGTTACCTCAGCAATAAAGCAGTCAATGCTGTGTTGCTGCCTTGTTGACTTGATCTGGGAGTTGCCCATGGCACGTTTGCACACCAAGTATCTCCTTCATACCTGTGGACGTGCAATGTTTTGTTGCTGTGCGAGCCTATGTGACAGATGCCTCGCATCGCTGTATTGCATTACATTCATTAATGCCGCTTGAGATGAGGGCACCTGATGCTGTTTGGCATGTGAAGACCATAACTGTGTCGTTCTGCAGAAGAATCACCTCTCTGGGCTGCAACAACAGCTCCTCAAGGTCATCTTCTGGAACTCTCAGCAGTTGACAGAGGTGAAACGCGAGATGCAGCCCATCATACGTCGCAACAAGAACAAGGCCAACTTGACTGATGCCTACAAGGCTTTTGGGCCTCAGCGCAGCAACAATGCCGTCAAGCTGCAGGCAAGGGTGCTTCTGCTGCATTCTTGACATCAGTCAGCAGGCCCTTTTGCTGCTTTGCTGCAGCGCACAGACCATCAGGCAGTCAATGCAGGCTGCTTGGCTGCATCACTACTCCATGCACCACCTCTGATCCACTCTGCTGCTGTATTGCATTGCTGCACTCATCACAGCTGCTTGCTGTTACTGAATGCAGTGTCAGCCTGTTGTATCGACCTGATGCAGGATTCTCTTGATGCCGTTGTGGAAATGAAGGAGCATGACGTGCCCTACCACATCCGTTTCTGCATTGATGAGGGAGTGCGCTGTGGCCATTGGTTCAATGTTTCTGCCAAGGTAAGCCCTCTGCTCTATTGTGGCTCACTTCTGAATGGATCACATGCTCAGCTTTTGGCCGCACAAAGACCACTCACACGCACACCTTGCGTTTTCCCAGTTGTGTGCAAGGACACCTGGCACCGACAATGCAAAACATTGTGGGCCTGATCATAAACACACTGCTTGATAACTGCACTGAGTCCTCACCCAGCCAATAACGACATATTCTCTGCTGTCAGAGTGGAAGTGTGAGCCTGGAGCACAGGCCAGATCTGTTGCAGAGGGCTGAGCCCCGTATCTGCGCCTTTGACATAGAGACCACCAAGCTGCCTTTGCAGTTCCCCAATGCAGAGTACGATCAGGTGAAATCTGATGTCATGCTATCTTTCTCAGGCCGCTTGTGACTTGCAACAAACTGTCAACCATGCTGCACTTCTATCAAACATAGTATCAGTAAGTTATTAGCGCTGAAGCGTGGTGCTCACAGATTGCAATGCAGACTGCAACAAACTGGACCTTTATCTGGTGTGTAGGCCGTATGCCGCCTATGCTGCATAAGGCAGCATAAGCTGAAATGCATGTCCTGCTTGCAGGTCTTCATGATTTCCTACATGGTGGACAGGCAGGGCTACCTGATAGTGAACAGGGAGGTTGTGTCTGAAGACATCAATGATTTTGAGTACACACCAAAGCCAGAATTTGAAGGTGCCTAACACTCTGGTCAGCATAAACTGCCCTGTGTTATCTCCAGTCTGTGGTCACATCCTTCCTGCTAGCTCATCCTGCTTTGCCATCAACATTATGTCATCCTCTATGTGCCAATTGCCTTGCCACTTTTTTACGTAGCGTCTGTTGCAAGTCTGCATGGGATGCAATTGGGCATGCACAGCTCATGTAGATATATTGTGTAATCTTTGATACTAGCTTCATGACACTGCACAAAGTGTGTGACAATATTGGTGCACAGGGCCTTTCATTGTGTGGAATGAGCCAAATGAGGCTGCGCTGCTCAAGAGGTGGTTTGAGCACATGCGTGAGGTTGGTTTTCTGCCCTGTCTGCCATTGAAGGCCGTGCTGGACGCAACTCTGTCTGCACAGGCCTTGTTAAACTTAACACCCTTCTACCACAGCAACATTGCAGGCATTTGCACCAATATTGCTGTCATGTTCACCTCTCAACTGCCATGGGTTGTCACCAAGCTTATAGCTAAGACAGGAAGTGAGGCTCACCTTGACGTGTGTCTGGCATGGCAAACCATTCCTTGAAGAAAGCCACTCAGGCACACAGAGTCACATCAGGGACATGTCAGCGGACTGATTGTCCGTGTGATAAGCACATTATCAGACACAAGCAATCTCCGTCTACCTGTTGCAGGTGAAGCCAGGTGTGTATGTAACCTACAATGGTGACTTCTTTGACTGGCCCTTCATTGAGACACGTGCCAGCAAGAATGGCATGGACATGAAGCAGGAGGTGGGATTTGTCATGACCAAGGACAACCAATGCCTCAGCAGGTGAGCACACTATGCATTGATCATGAACGGGGAGGCAACTCCCAGTCTAGCTGTGCATATGCACCCCACAGTGACATCATTTTACACCCTCATGCTGCTGCGTGATGCGCCTTGTGTGTTATGCACACAGTTTGTCACAGTGTGCAGCCCACAACTTGCCGCTGATACGTTGCCAGAGCACTTGTGGCTCTGCTCATCTGACTGAAGCTGTTCTGCAATGCTAGGTCCTAGTGGGCTCTGCATCAGCAAAACAGAATGCTGCCTGGGGCCCTCACTCACAGAGTGCATGCACACAATGTTGTGATGTCAAGCAATTTGTCAGCAAGGACTTCAACAGCAGGCATAGCTGCATCAGGATACAGGAGAGTCTCTGACCTGCTGACTGCTGCAGATTTGCTGTGCATATGGACTGCATGCACTGGGTGAACCGTGACTCCTACCTCCCCCAAGGAAGCAGAGGCCTGAAGGTCAGACTCTGACTTTGCATCAAGCGGCTGCTGCTGCCTTGCTCACGTGAAGAGCCCTGCCAGTGCTGCCTGCGTTAATGCATGCAATGCTGCTGAGTGTGGACAAACCTAACCAGCCGAAAGGTGTTGCAAGCACCATCAAGGCTTGAGCTTTGTACTGGCAGCTGTGACATACCAGCGTCACTTCCCTGAGCATGCATCTGTCATGCTGTTACCTGTACAAAGTGATTGTACCATCTGGCACGTGACTCACAGACCCATCAAATACACAGCACATATTGTGTACTCAGCTGAATGCATATTTGGCAAATGCAGAGAGCCACTCAGGATTGCATGTATCTGATCTAGGCAATGACATCTGTTTAATGATAGAATGTATGGATGGACCTGCTCTTGCCCTTGCAGGCGGTCACAAAGGCCAAGCTTGGATATGACCCAGTTGAGGTGCACCCAGAGGACATGATCAGGTTTGCTGCTGAGCAGCCTCACAAGATGGCTTCGTATTCAGTCTCAGATGCAGTGGCTACCTATTACCTGTACATGACCTACATACACCCCTTCATTTTCTCCCTTAGCACCATCATTCCCATGCCCCCTGATGAGGTTCTCAGGAAGGGCTCTGGGACGCTGTGTGAGGTGCTGTTGATGGTGCAGGCCTATGAGGTATGTACTGAGCACCACTCAAAAACAACTGCTGTGCAACTGTCATAGCTGTATGCATGCCTAATTGCACAAAGCAAGTCACTGTACAGCTATAATTGTGTGTAGCCTCCAAGTGTGGAATCAGGAATTGTGTTGAACATTACATCTTTAAGCAAGTCAGGGACTTCCATATGTATACTTATATATATATATGTATATATAATATACATCTGGAGTCCAATCCTCTCATTGGCATGCCTGCAGTTGATCATCCTGCAGTGAAAGCCACCTTGTTGATGTCCTGCACAGGCCAACATTGTGTGCCCCAACAAGCACACAGCACAGACCGAGACCATGTACAAGGGGCACCTGCTGGAGTCTGAGACCTACATTGGCGGCAAGGTGGAAGCCCTAGAGTCTGGTGTCTTTCGGTCCGACCTGCCTATGCGCTTCAAGTGCAAGCCTGAAGCTTACCAGGTGGGCTGCAGTCACACCAGTCGCGTACAAGCCATGCATTTGTCTGTTAACCATCAGCAATAGCGCACAACAGTGTGTGCTAGAGGGTGATGGCAAATCCACAAGCTGCAAGTAGTGGCAATATTACACAATTGATGACTGTCACAGCAGATGAGGCTTACAGCAGAGTCACATGTGATTGAGGTTCATCAGTAAAAGCTCTGTGTACAAGCTGTCCAACATATGACTGGACAATGTGTGTGAGACATCATGCATTGACTGCCAGCAAGCAAGACTTGACACTGCATAAGTCAAAGTTGCCCACAGATTGACCCTCACAATGCGTGTTGCTGCAGGCACTGATAGACAAGCTGGACAGCGATCTGCAGTATGCTATCACAGTGGAGTGCAAGGCATCACT
>JAABUW010006999.1_pt1 | contig 13812 bp, 10 predicted proteins | sample 5560081 | NCBI WGS metagenome assembly JAABUW01 (sample SAMN10711882, study PRJNA513363) | rock metagenome | isolation source: Antarctica rocks | place: Antarctica: Victoria Land, Knobhead sud
CCGAAGAGAAAGTTGTTGGGAATCCCAATGACATTCTAGACACCATCTCAATCTAGATCTTCCTCCAAACTAGCTCTCACGTTTAGGCGAACACTCAAGTCGGCGAGTTGATTAAGATGGACAAGCCTCCGATGTTAACGCCACGGGGAACGAGGCCGATATGCCATGACCTTACACAATTGTTCCTGAATGAATCTATCGAAGATATCAAGAAGCAGTCCTGTTATAAAACAGAGGACAATCTAGTTTTATGGCGACAAAGGAGACTTTTCAGGGCAGACATGAAAGATTATTGGATAGACGGAAAAGGTATTTCGTGTGACGTCTTAAAACGACAGCTTTGGAGAATGACAGACTGGAACTCCAGGTTCCGACCTTATAAATACAAAGTTGGTCTCTTTATTAATGCTCCTGTCTTGCGGTCATTAAATCCTTGCAGGACGTTGATGGTTATCGCCTGCTTGCTTGCCGCCCGCTCAGCGAAGTATGGGTTCCCGTGCCTCCTGTCTGACTTTCAGGCAGCTTATCCTTGTTCCAGAAGCAAATAAAAGACCTTAAAGAGATGTCCAAGACAGCTATCACTATATACATCAGAGGCCCGGAATTCACGATCAATCGTTCAGAAAACGTTGTAGACCAGGTGAGAGTCGAGGAAATCGAAGAGGAAAGACGAACGCTTGGCCGTATGTTCGAGCAAATTCGCGGAAGAGCTACTTCTCGCCCAATTCGTTCTCAAACGACCGAGATAGGTAGGAAAATTCTCAAACAAACTACGAAGGTCAAGCGCGGCCTTGCAAGTTATGTAAATGGAGTTAGACTATCTGCGATAGCCGACACTGGAGCCGAGCAAAATGTCATATTGGCTCGTTATGCAACGGAACAGAATTTACTTATGGACCATTCGGTGACGGAGACGTTCAAACTTGGGAACTCCAAGACGGTAGAGTCCATTGGCACTGTCAACATCGATTACGCGTTTGCCCTAGAACCTTCAAATATCTTCAAGCTCACATGCCACGTCATCTCGGATGGCATTTATGATCTCATACTGGGAAGCCCATTTCTCGCGGTTACGGGGACTATGTCCAAGTATAGACATCGCCTAACGGAATGCGTCTTCCAAGGCTACAATCTCTTTCACCATGGCTATCTTGGAAACAATAGTCAGCGTCTGAAGGGTTGTCTCGCAGACTATCATCCTGCTCTTGCGGTGCCTGACTCAGGCGCAGAATGCAACGTAATAGACCAGCAGTACGTCTTCTCGTATATCCCAATTATCACTTGATTGTCAAAGTCTAGCCAATAACTTCCAGATGTTAATTTTGTGATATCGCAGGTATGCCATCGATATGGGTTTCAAGGTTCTGGCAAGGTCGGAGCATAAGGGACTACTTCAATTTGCAGACGGTAGCTATCAGGATACGGTAGGTCAGGTCCGCACCTCTTGGAAATTTGAATCCGGCAAACGGATTCCCATTACGTTTGAGGTTCTTAAAGACAGTTGTTCGGACTTAATTATTGGTGAGGAGATCCTCTGGGACAACAATGTATTCGAGCTGCATGAGTCATCGATCATCTCGGCCTCTGAAGAATTTGAACAATACTACTTGGCCCCTTTTGCATATCTAAAAACCTGGCAGAAGAGAATCTTCAAGCGTGAAAGTAACCATAAAAGTAGGTAGCTTTCGGCAGACTATTCCTTTTAAACCTTACTGAGACATCATAGATCAACCGGGAAACGTGCAGAACGGGGAAGTTGAATCATTTCAAAGAGAAATGGAACGGCGCAGAGTTTTCAATTATCAACACGGCTTTGACTGGGCCAAAGCGACGACCGAGGAGCAAAACGCTGAGCGAGAGCGTCGTGATCGCTATAATGCCGCTTCACAGCAGAGGAGACAGCTTTTCGTCCCTAGCATCGCAACTGCATCGCATCCGGTCTCTCCTTCATCTCAACAACCACAAATGCAGAATTGAGGCAGTTCTAAAGTATGCAATTCTCCTTGATCAAAACGTTAGACGTTTTGCTGGCTCTACACCCTTGCGTCTTTGGGGTCAGGACTCAGACCGAAAATGGAAGTCTTAACTAAGATGGAGTGATTTAATGATTATGAAATGAAGTGAATTGATTGACATTTGCTGCTTTACGCTTCGGCCATTGTATCGTTCTACGCAGAAATACCAATTACCGAACGTATATCCCTAGCTTAATTGGTGTAGAGAAAGCTAGACAACCATTATGACAGGTACTAGAGACGAAGAGGATTATATTTACGCAACTAAGTAGGCCCCAGCGGGCTCACATTATCCCGCTCATAAGTGCAGCTATCAAGGACTTCATTCTCCACCCTCCACGTCGTCATCCCATTGTTTAAAACAACGCGATCGCTAGCAACAAGCTCCCCATCCACAAGCGGGACAACACCGTCTGCATCGTCCGTGAAGCCACAGTAAGACAGCTCTCCCCCTGCCTCCTCCCTCCCTCGACCTACCTCTCCACTCCCTCCTGTCGCCCACTCCCCCCTTCCAGCACACGACTCTTCAATCCTGATCACGCCCCACTGTAGGGGCCGCAAGACCAGATCGTCCCTCCAACCTTGCCTCGACCGACGTGGTACATTTTTACACGCAGCAGAGATAAGTATACTGCATGTGCCTACCATGGGCATACCCCTGGGCAGTGCGCGGAGATCATCGATCCAGCAAAATAGTACAAGCACTGCACCGAGCAAGATTGCGAGAATGATGGCGTTCGAGGAGAAGCCGGTGCGATAGACCTCGCTGGACATTTTTGCGTCCTTCTTGTCCGAGGAGTAGGGGTCGGGTACGGTGCCGTCGTTGAGGACCAAGGTGTGTTGGCCCGTGTAATCGTAGAAGATCAGACTGACTACGAAGATGGATTGGGAGGCTAGCCAGTGTAGTAGTGCGGAGCCGATTTGGATTAAGAGCCCGTAACGGAAGGGGAGACCAAGCCAGTGACTCGATTTCTGGGAACCCTGTGCGTGAGTGACGCGTAGGGGTCTGGGGGATTGGGCGTAGCGCGCCCATTCCGCTGCGACGGCTTTGCGGGTGTAGATGTTACTGTAGATGAGGTAGAATTGGGTCAGTACGAGTTGTGGCACATTAGCTACCAGGGAATTTGCTACAATGCCGGGAAGGACAATGTTGATTAGGTGAGATGGATCTTCTGACCCTTGTCCGAAACGCCAGAGACTGGCGATATTGGAGCCGTGTTGCGTCCGCAAGGCTAGATAGAGAAGGACACCGCCACCTAAGAGGGCGTCTACGCAGCTGTTTGCTATTAGACCGGTTCCGATGATTCTTGGTCAACCGGCACTCACCACTAGCTCGCCGTGAACCACAGTCCTCCAGCCAAGGCTTCGCCACGACAGTGACGTCGGTCGCTCCAAGTCCTCAGTGATATTCCATTTCTCCAGAGGCTGGCTTTGTAGTCCTTTTTGCTCCAGGAACAAAAGTATGGACTTGTGTCATCTGGATTTCTGAGGAAGCTGCATATAGCGTCACCCAAGGTAACAAACAATTGCCCGTCGTCAAGCAACGTCAGAAGTATGCAGATAGCCTTGATCGTGTTGGCAACAATGACGGCGACTGACATTGCTGTTGAAACCCTGAGCTTGCATTTTGGTTCCATCTTTTGGCTTAGGCAGTAAGATACGTTACATAGCTTGTTGTTGAAATCCGGATTATCAACCGCAAGAGCCTGGATCCCTGGGCTTTCGTGGTAGCTTTGAGTTGCGAACGTGCACGTTTGCGGGTTTCGAACGCAACTCTGATTGAATCTCTTTCTACAACTCTGTCAAAATCTGTTTCAACGACTGAGAGTGAAGTCTTACGATGCCTTAAAGGTGCTGTCACTTTCGCTCACTTGCGTCCAGTGATATTCTGAGCTCTCCGGTGATAGCTGTGGTATGACTAGCATAACACTAGCTCTATCATAAACCCACGGCTCTCCATATACGTCCGCGCAGCTAGATGGATCAAGTCTTTCTAAATGTTCCTGATGACTGAAGATAGACACGAACTCTGTGCTATTGGCTATCGTGTAGTTGGAACTGTGGCGCCCAGACTTGTAGGGCTGTGGTGTTGAATTGCTGTGGAGAAGAGTTTCCTCAACAACAAATGTTGAATGGATGTAAGCTCCTTTCTGAATGTACACAACGGAGTTGTACCTGATTATCTATATCAGAGGGAGCTTTATCGAAATTGGCTTGCGACTCACATCAAATGGAGTGGAGAGCTACTCAGAGCGAGGAGGATCCACACCATGCACCTTGTCTTTCGAATTCTTGTGAGATTCCTAACGCTTTGTGTCCCAACGTCTAGCCACCGTTGAACGCCATGAGCTGCATCGATCTCCTCTCTCGAAGGTGCGCAAAGTCTTTGCATACCTGGGAAGAGATCAATTTGAGACCTGTTGTTATATATCAGGTGAGGCTTGCGTACAGAAATCGCTGCTTGCGAGTAAGCAGGTGGAGCAGGCATTTATAAGCAGATGTATCCACGTGTTGATCCGATCTGCTTTGCTGCAATTTCCAGTAGATAGGCTACGCACACCATCGTGTACTGGCACGGCAACAAAATACCAAGTTGTGAAGATCACATTGGTCAAAAGGACCACTATTGCTGCACCAAAAGCCAAGGCAGCCGTAAGTCGCCACCCCTCTGCCCATTTGGGTTGATGAAAGGTTTCATTCCATCGTTTCCAAAACTTTCGATACCGTGGCTGGTATTCCTGACCTGCGAGGAGACTAATGCAGCCTTCAGCCCTCATTTCTTAGTACGATATTGTCCCGAAAGCATTCGTTCAATATCGAATGCGGTATAGGCAAGCTACATTCATGTTCTTGAGCGAATAGCAGACGATCTCCACATAATGATTAGACCAAGAAGAGAAGATGGTTATACAAAAGTCAATGAAGTTATGTTACTTCCTTGTGGATGACTTGACGTTGGAGATGTCGAAATACGTATTTCGATTTGCTTGCTCAATCTGCTATTGATCATGACGAATACTAGAGTTGCAACTTTGATCGGATTTGAGGCCGACCAGTACATTATATCTTCTGTTAGACGAGGCTGAAGAACTGCGGCTTGGCCGTAAGCATTTTGCGCACACTGCGAGGTAGCTTTGGCGATTGTGGCAGTGTTGATCGTCAAGCGTGGGTTCAGGCTACCATGAAGCGGCAATCTCTCTAAGCTCTGTTGGTCTTGAGCCTAGAGTGCCATGCTATTCGCCTGGCCACACCCTATGTTTTACGACCATAGTACTCCGTAGAAGTTGATCACTCTTTGAGACAAGCACACTGAGGCTCAGCAGGCGGTCTCGGCGGTGTCCCGCTGTTCTTCGATTAGGGCTACAACCCTCTGAACTCCAGCCTTGTGGACCCTTTTCTTGGCACAGCGCGTCATGGGCTTGCGCTTTCAGGCACATCTCAAGGCTTCGAGACATGCAATCTTTACACTAAGACCACCTTTACTTGATAATTATTCCTACTTCTTAAGTGGCCTTTCCTACCCAGTCCATACCTGACAGCGAATATATCAGACGCTTCACGGCCAAAGCCACCTTTGCTCAGAGCCTTTCTATTGAGACGGACGACGGTTGCGTCGCGAGTATATCGCCCTACCCAAGATGTCTGGTAGGCCACGATCTTGCGGCATGTATTCTTTGAACTTCACTGATAAATTGCTGTAGGTGCACCTACCGACTACTGTACGACTAAATCATCCAATAAAACATACCCATCACTGGCCTAACGACTTTAGATGTGACCCTTGACATATCCCCTCAAGCGACGCAACAAGAAGTACGAGATGCCTACAAAAAGTGCAGCCCCCCTAGTCGCTTCTAGAATTACGCACTCATGTGATTTGCTATAGACAAGCATTAAAATCACATCCCGACCGAGTCCCTTCCGACTCGCCTGAACGTGCCGCCCGCACCAAGAAGTTCCAACAGATAAACGACGCTTATTACACGCTCTCAGATCCCACTCGCCGGCGCGATTATGATTCTGCTCGATCGTACCACGGCTTTCCCTCTGCCGGCGAAGACAGCGACCCAGATACAGAAGAGATACCCCGCACCGAGAAACCCTCAGGCGGCTTTCCTTGGTCATCCTTTGGTTTCGGCGCAAAGGACAAGACCGAGGAAGAGCGCTTCAGCAATGAGCAATTTGGAGGTATATTCGAGGAGATGCTGAGAGAAGAGGGTCTGGCGGAAGGAAAGGAGGCGAAGCCTACGGGCAAGTTTTGGAGTATGGTGGGTGGATTGAGCGGAGGTGCGATGGGCTTTATCGTTGCAAATTTTCCGGGAGCAATCGCGGGGGCGGTGGCAGGGAACAGATTGGGAGCTGTGAGGGACGCGAGGGGAAAGAGTGTCTATAGCGTTTTCCAGGTGCGTGAATGCAGGCCTCTGTTCAGATTTTGTGGCCTTGGAGGACGGCCCTCACTGACAATGAGCAGGAGCTACCACAAGGAGATAAGGCGAAGCTGCTCAGTGAGCTGGCTGCTAAAGTTTTCGCGCATGCGGTAGGCTCGTGATGAGTCTCAGTGACGGCCATATCATGCCAATCCTCACGGGCGTTTGGTGGATTGTCTTGGACCAAGCAGTGTCTTGATACCTACAATTGCAGAGAATGACGATTCAGTGCGTCTTCAAGCTCAAAATCAATGTGAACTTGAACACCATCGACAGTCTGGCACCACCCACTAATCTGATAGCCATGTTTGACAAAAGGCGAATAGGTTCAGCAACTCCCTTTCACAGCCTAATTTTCGTCCTTCGAACTCTGTATTCAGCCTTTCACGCCCGTAGCCCCCAACATACCGAGCAACCGATCCCTCCAACTACGCGCACTAAATTACCAAAGACTAACCTCCTCGATAAGGAAGCCGTCGAGCCACGATACCCATACGCTCGACCCATAATCTGCTCACGATAAGACCAACTACCTATGCGAAACACGCCAATGCACTAAGCGAAGAGTGTCGCGCATGTGGTACCAAAATAAGATTTTCGGGAGATATGTTGAGGGAGAAATTTCGGAACCAGGGACGTTGTTGAACCACTGCTGTTAAGGCCGCCATCTTCGGCTTTCATCTTCAGTCCTTTTGTCAGGGGCACCGAGAACGCCGCATTCTTTCAATTCGTGTTGCGTGAGCTAGATCAGCTCGGCTAGTTCATTATTCGTGCAATGCTACCCTGTGCGTATAGTATATTTCGGCACTTTCTTGTTTATACTTCCTTTGGAGGCATACCAAATCAAACACTTCGAAGACTGAGAATGCAAACAGGTTTCGTGACGGGATACGTAAGAGTGATCTATGATTATAGAGGCGCATTAGGGGATTGGAATCACCAGTAGTAGTTGATCGACACAATAGGATAGGCCCGACGACTCTTTCAGGGACGTTGAAGTCCGCGAGTAAATACATCTATGTGTAGTCTAAGAACCCAGTCGAACCTTCAGCACCATTCAAATAAAGTGACAATGGAAGCAGTCAGTGAAACATTGTTGAAATGTTAATGTAGACGTGTACGCCGACATGTTAGCTGAGCAACATTGAGCAATAAAAATTGGGCTCTGTTCTTTGTGTACCCGCGAAATTATGATTGGGTGCTGCCTGAATGTAGGTCAGTATCTAGGTGTACGTGCTTCGACATAGCGAATATGATCAGGAGAATACCGTACCAGCAATGTCATCCAAGAGTAATTCGGTAGTCGAAGGTGACGAGACTGCAAACTGCATGCTCTGTAGGTCCTGAAATTCTGAGGACAGCGTTGCTAGATCCATTGCTTGCAAAAGATTGATTGATTCCGCTGCTGTGTACGTAAACACCTGAGTGGCAACAGGCGTGCTCTGGCCTGCCTTGTAGCCAGTTACAGTGACGTCACAGTCAGTAGTCGCTCTGACTACTCCCTGATATAGCTTCAGGGTACAGGCGTAGTAGAAGCTTTGGACTGTGAGCGATGTGACGATGGACCCGGAGTATGCGACTGTCAATGTCCCGGGCGAACGATTCACCAGAGCTTGGTTCGGTTTTGCTGTTGTTCGTCAATAGATTGAACTCTTGCTAGCAGAGTGTAGGGGCAGTGTCTGCTTCCACTTACAATGAGGTACAGCGCCGTTGAGGGTTACGTTGAAAAAGCCAGGGTGAGCAACGTCGAAGTTCACAAAGGAGACATTGTTGTAAACTCCGATAGGGTTAAATCTTGCTTCATCTGGAACCTAGGCGTAGTAAGTGTTGAGTAACAACAAATCTCCATCTTTAGAAATTGTAAGACCAACAGCGGCTAGGTTGTCAAACTATCAAAGTTCAGCATCATAGTCCGGAAAGGCTGAAAGACTTTCAGCTTTACCGAGTCAATGAATGGGGTTACGGCAGCTGCGCTGGAGCCGGAGAAGATAGCGAGCACTGAGACCAGGGTGAATTTAGAGAGCATCATAGTATCCGATTGGAATGAGGACTATTGCAATTGGTGGTAGGAGGATGAAAGGGCTGTGACGAATGACGTTTTGTATGAGAGTATGAGTGGAGGGACGGGCTTGCCCTTGAAGCTTTATAAACCGTGCCACGAAAACGCGGAGTGTTTCGAGGGTGCTAGCCCCTGCGTAAATAACGTCACAAGCTTCAGGAACTGCTCGGTCAAATAAGAAGAGGGTGGAGGAAGTACTCACCCTTTGGAAAGGGATAGTAAGAGCGAGATGAGCTAATATTGGCGCCACAACCTGTGGAGACGGATGGCTCCCTTTGATGGGTCTCTATCTATGCATGCATGAAGACAATGATTGGGTCTGAAAATGCAAATCGATCTGACGGTCTATACCTGTACAAAGAGCAAAGTGACCAAAATTGACGTTGCCTAGACGGACGCCCATGTCGAAGAACAAAGATCAGAAGAAAAGGTCGTGGAAAAAGTGACCACGTTCTCAGCATGTTCGTACCAATACAAATTTCGGAGATGGATCTTGTTCGCTTCTCCTTCCGGATTTATCAATGGCTGCGGAGCATGGCAATGTAGATGATTCGCGCTCTTCTCCGATTCCCCGATCAATACCGAGATGGTATTGTCACTAGGTTGACTTCAAATGCCATCATCACGAGAATTAATGGAGGTGGGCGGGATGGGAGCCGGGCCTCGCCCGAGTAGGAGAAAAGCAAAGGCCAATCAGTTCGACTCGAGACCCACAAAAAGGCCAGCACCCGAAACGGGTGCGCGTGGCAGATGTGCAGATTAGGCCCGAACGGAAGATTCTACCGTTTCTTCGGCTCGCGAGTGACAGAAGTCACTGTAAACGCGTAAAATTGCGACTCTTTCCTGTAGCTTCAACGGTAGGGTTTGGGAAAGAATCCCTCGTACAGGATTGTTCCCAAGGGTATTTGGAACGGTCGCCATACACAGAGTCAAGCTCCAGCTCCCTTCCCGGGGAGTATGTAGTGTGGTGAAGGGGGTGTGCAGCGTCTTCTGTTATTCGGGAGCTTGGTTCCCATGAGATGATCAACGGATACTACTGTTGTAATGACGAAGCTGGCGCTAAGCTCATCACGTGCTAGTCTTCCCGTGCGGGTTTCCCCAGATCTTGGCAAGTCTCAAGTGATGAAGTGACGTCTTTTAAGCCCTCCTCTTCCAGTCTAAGTTCAATAAATAATTCATAATGATCATTCCTTTGAGAAACTCACGCCTGTTGCTCCTTGCGTCCTCATATTTACCCTCGGTGCTCGGTGTGCCTGCACTGCAAGCGGCTCTGACTGGTGGATCGCTGGCCACCTCGAATCACGATATTTCCCAAGACCTCTTTCATGACCTCGAAGAGTTGTCGCGCATCGTTGATATCTCATATTGTGTTGGTGTGACAGGCACGGGAATTCAAAAGCCATTCTTATGCGCGAGTCGATGCCAGGACTTCCCTGACTTCGAGCTGGTGACAACATGGAATACGGGGCCTTTCATGTCTGACAGTTGCGGATACGTCGTCCTGTCACATCCTCCCTCACCACCCCGCATCATCGTGGCTTTTCGAGGGACTTACTCAGTCGCAAACACGATCATCGACTTGTCGACAATACCGCAGGAATACATCCCCTACCCTGGTGATGAAGATGATGATGAGGGTGAGGACAATACGTTGTTGCGAAAGCGTGAGATAAATCCAGAGAAGGCAGAGTGCACGAACTGTACCGTACACGCAGGATTCATGCAATCATGGAGACACACCCGACCTCACATCCTGAGTCACCTCAAAGAAGCCGTTCAGAAATATCCACAGTACCAGATGACCCTTATCGGGCATTCGCTGGGCGGAGCAGTCGCTGCGCTTGCCTCCCTCGACCTCGAAGCTCGGGGCTGGAAACCCCAGGTCACGACCTTTGGAGAGCCGAGAATTGGCAACGCCGATCTGATGCGATATATCGACAAGTCATTTTCGAATGGTAGCTCGACAAACATCACCGGAAGGTACAGACGTGTGACGCATGTCGATGACCCTGTTCCTTTGCTGCCGTTGACAGAGTGGGGATATCAGATGCATGCTGGCGAAGTCTATATCTCAAAGCCTAACCTTCCGCCGGAAATCCATGATCTTCAATATTGTGAAGGCGACGAGGACCCAGAGTGTATCGCTGGTGCGGAGATTTCCCGAGGAAGCCCGAGCCTCCCCAATATTGAGCAAGGCGCGAATATTGAGGGTTTCAAGGATTGGTGGAACGAAACCAGAGGCCTTGTGAACGTGCCACCACGCTTCCGAATATGGCAACTCTTCTTTGCTCATCGGGATTATTTCTGGAGACTTGGTCTATGCTTGCCTGGAGGCGATCCAAAGCACTGGTATCAGAAGTATCCTCGTAATGAGAATGAAGAACCACCAGAGCGGTAATTTCTGCATGTCCCTGTGGTTCCAAGCGAAGGCGTTGGGGAACTTGTGTAATGATATCACGGCTACAAAACATTCAAAGCGAAAGTGTCGTATTCTTATTCCACAAATTGATTTTAAAAGCCTTGACTCGTAGCGTGAAATGACAAGGATGCATTATTGGCTTAACGAATATTCATAATTCCAGGAGCGGAGTAGGTCTCTAGTTGTCTCTGGCCCTTGCGTAGGAGATATTCAATTGCGCCGAAATCTTTCTTGTCGAGTGTTATATGGAGATCGAACTCATTCCTTCAGGTTCATCATTACCTCACGATTATGGTGTAATAATGCTCAAACAGTCAACACTCTTACCTTGCGTACCTCCTAAAATTTTCTCGAGCATCCTACAAACCGTCAGGCTGGCTTGTGGGATTGGACGGATCAAAGGTTGTAGTGTCTTACTGCTGGCTTTAATCTGATCTCTCTCAGACATTGTCTATATAGCGAGAGCACAGCCTTCTGTAGGCCGGAGAGTCTCATACTACAATGTATTGAATAAGGTAAACGACGAGAAGCCCCAATAGAACTACATAATTGCCGGAGATAATGCCGGTGGGCCGGCGTTTGTACGCCGGCATTTGCAATGACTACCGTCTGCTTCCCACCGAGCTCTCTTGCACATCTGGGTCTCTTGTGGTCTTCTATAGACTGTCGTAGATCATTGTGACTCTGTCGCGTCACTTGCGCCATGCCAGCTTTCTCCGTAAGTCACAACAGACTCACTTTGCTGCATCTCATCTTCCCAAACCAATGCATGATGGCTAATAGCTCTCAAGAGATTAGTCCGCTTTCTAGCCAAGGACGGCAGAACCTACTATGGCGATGCCATCCTACCGCAGGGGGTCAGCGATCTAGCAAAGACCAGGCAGGCGCGTGTGATCAAGGGCGATATCTTCGGCAAGCACGATGTGACCGAGCAGATTGCTGTAAGCTAGATCCGAAGTCCATTGAAGAAGGCAACGGATGGATGCACACCTCTTTTCTCTGCGTTCACCAATCTACTTTCCTGTGTTCATGCCCCTCCTACAGTGGAGCGAGACCCGAATTAGGAGGGGTGTGAGCGCAGGGCAAGGGGGTATGCAGCCATCCGTTGCCTCGAAGAATGGTGCTAAGCTGGCAAGGATGTCCGCCTGCTCCTCGCTCCCCTCGCCCGTGAAGATGTCAAGACTGTCCGCTGCCTCGGCCTCAACTACGAGCAACATGCGAAAGAATCCGGCATGCCGCTGCCCACATATCCCGTTCTGTTCTATAAGCCTGTAACCTCTCTCGGTGGTCCCTTCGATAACGTGCCTGTTCCTGCTATGGCTCAAGAAGCCGAAGGGTTAGACTATGAGTGTGAACTCGTCGTCATTATAGGCAAAGAAGCGCGTGAGGTGCCTGAATCCAAAGCTCTTGAGTATGTGATGGGGTATGCAGTCGGTGACGACATCAGTCATAGGGAATGGCAGTTGAAGAGAGGAGGTGGGCAATGGGCGTTAGGGAAGGGGTTCGACGGATGGGCGCCATTCGGGCCAGGGATCGTGTCGAAGTCTTTAATCAGGGATCCGCAGGCTTTAAGAATTAGTACAAAGGTGAATGGGAAGACCCAACAAGATAGTAGTACCAAAGATATGATCTTTGGGGTCGCGAAGACGATCAGCTTTCTTAGTCAGGGAACCACCCTTCTGCCGGGAGACCTGATATTTACTGGAACGTGAGTACTTGCACTAGCCTCGCTTTGGCCTTTGAGCGGAGGCTTACTGACCTCGGAGTAGGCCTCAGGGAGTCGGGTCGGGCAAGAATCCGCCGTTGTGGCTCAAGGATGGCGATGTTGTGGAGGTGGGTCTTGAAGGTATTGGAACATGCATTAACAAAATTGAGCACTTGAAGAGCAGGCCAAAGTTATAGTGAAGAAGCATACTTGCAAATAGGCTGTCATGAATCATCCACATGTTTCAGAATAATTCTTTTGTTCCAACAAAACCATCATCTCATCACTTCCGCTTCCCTACCAATACAGGATTCAAGATGAAGAGTATGATACGGGGGAGGTCAAGGAGTGACGTGATGAATGTTGGTTGAGGGGCTACTAAGAACCAAGCAATCCTCAAAGCACAGTGAAGAAGACACCATCGCGTCAGCTCAAAATATCGCGCGAGTCAGAAATGAAAACAAAAAGAAAATCAATCAAAAAGCGGTCTTTCGAATCGAACCCTCGACCTCTGTCTAGTATTCCAAAACGGCAAAAGACTCACAGTACAGAGTGTACTGCTACAGAAAACTCCTGGGAGTTTTGCTTCCGATCGGTCGTTATGGCGCCTCAACTTTGATCCAACTCACCCGATGTGAGCGCCTTGAAGAGATGGTCATATTCTCGGCCGGTCGTCATGGCGTCTCGACTTTGATCCGACTCACTCGATGTGAGCGCCTTGAAGAGATGGTCATGTTTTCGGCCTAGCGTATGTTAGCGAGGTGAAACGAAGAGGATCCACCTGAGCTAACTCACCCTGTTTTTTGGTTAATGAATGAATAGCGCCTATTTCGAGATATTAAGAAAAACGTGAAGCTAAACATAAGGGTCCACTCACGACTGGCAATGCGGGTGCTTACTTGCCCTCACTCTACGTGTAAGACCGTCATCATCAACGATCAGGCCCCATCGTCAGGGCCGGCAAGCCTTGTTGAGCTGAGCTGGGAGCTGATTACCCGAGCCTCACCATGCACTGTGAGTAGTAATACCATATTGGGATATGTTACGTTATTGGACACCCAGTTCGGGACACTCAACCTCTTGGTGGCAAACTGAGAGTAACCCATCAAACCTGACTGTCCCACATCATCTAGAGTTGTTCAAGTTTCTAGAGTCAATCCGCATACTTGGCGAATCGCTCCATCGAC
>JAABUW010007000.1_pt1 | contig 13810 bp, 17 predicted proteins | sample 5560081 | NCBI WGS metagenome assembly JAABUW01 (sample SAMN10711882, study PRJNA513363) | rock metagenome | isolation source: Antarctica rocks | place: Antarctica: Victoria Land, Knobhead sud
CTTGAAGCCCAGCAGTGACGCATGCTGTTTACTGGCGAACCCCACCTTGACATCTTGACTGGGTGACTTGCACCTTGTATGACCACTTGACACCTTGACTCGGTGGCCTGAACCTTGAATGTATGCAAATCTAGTCATTCCGCCCTTGATATGGGGAACAGCCCATCTGCAGCAACATATGGGTCAGCCCACTTTGCACCAATGCATGCACAAGAAGAGATGTATCACCATGCAGCAGCCTATGCTTATGTTATTGGCAGGTGAGTCACTGATTGCACTTCAATTTACCTGGGTCTGCAAGGATATAGCTTTGACCTGTGCTTGGTCAGTCAGGTGGTATGCAGCTGCAGCAATTGAGCTAGGTATCGAGTTGCAGGTCAGTGAGAAAACAGAAGCTGGTGACCACAGCATTGGAGTTACTTTTCATGTTTGGCAGATCCTGGCTGCTGTTCATTGCAAGGCAAGTGAAACAAAGTTAGAACCCAGACATAAGAGAGTCGACTTTACTGGTGTGCAGTCAAGCTGCCCACGGCTCTTAGCTTGGGCTGCTGCAACATGAAGAGCGGCAAGGTGAAAATTTTGCAGCTGCTGAGACAGGAGTCTGCTGCAGGGTTGAGCGTGATGCGTGGTGCAACTCCAATGAGGCTATTGCATATTTGCCACTATGAGCATGATGAGCAATTGTAAGAGGGCTGCTATGCCCTGCAGCTGTGATCCCAGGTGTTGCAGTACTTGGCAATGCAATGTTGCTGTCAAGCTGTGCAGGATGACCAGCAATTGCTGGCGCAGGTGCACCAGGAGCCTGCTTGGCAGGTGACGGATTCAATATGTACTCTTCCCGCTTGGCTGATGCAGCATGTGCCACAGCTTGCTCTTCATGTGTCTGCTTGACAGTTGCGTCTAGAGCATGCAGGTGCTGGTAGGCAACGCCCTATTGCCGAAGCTTGCTGTGAATAGTACGGCATTTGCTGTTGCAGCTGAACATATAGCATCTGCTGCTACAACTGAGGCTATAGCATCTGCAGCTTCTGTTGCAAGTGCACTTTCTGTAATTGAAGCTGAGGATGCCACATCTGTGACTGCTGCTGAGTTGGCAGCTTCTGCAGCTACAGTCTGTCGTGGACACTCGGGGTTTGAACTCCTGTGACCATGGGATGAACTTATGTGGCACAAAGGTTGCCCGAAGTATGCACGAGAACCATCGCTGGATGTCTGCGGAGAAGCGGTTCACACAGGATTTGACCTGTTGAAGCTGTTAATTGACCAACGCTGTCTTGTGACGAGGGTACAGTCAACTCGTCGGCTTGCACGTACAGCGTCTGTGAGGCGTAACTGTACGACACACAGAGTACCGGACAACTGTTGTGCAGCACATGACTTGCGTTGAAGCACTGTTTCGTGCTCTGGTCAACGCTTGCAGAGCGATCACTAATGATTCAGCATTTCGACACCGTAACAAGTTGCAGTATATGTAAAAGCGCCACAAGCAGATGGCGAGTCGTGTCAGCAGCAGCAATACGTGTTCACGTGTTCTGTGTGTGGATTCTCCCTGACTCCCTGTATCGCAAGGCAGCATCTGTCAGGGAACTGCACGAGTTGTGTCAGCATTTGAACAGGAAGAAATCATCGAAAACGGCGGCTTATCGCGTATTCAAGTCAAAGACAAGACTGCGAGCATAGTAAAACACTGACCGAGGCGGCTGTGACTGCCATCGTTCGAGTTTGACTTTCAGGTTCCGCTGTTATGGGGCCGAGCAAGAGGACTGTGCTGTTGGTGTTAGCAGCGCTGCTTCTTGCACATGTCGCACTGGGTTCCTTCTTCAAACAGGTGCGCTACTTTGCATTTTGATTTTGATCTTGTGGCTGGCGGTCATCACGTTTTGTGGTGTACCGTCTGGCAAACTGGGAATTCATGTGCTTTGTCGCACTGTGACATAAGGAAAGTCGTACAGCCACGTTTCGTGGCTTTCAGCCACCCGTGAGCTCTTTCGCGCCGTTTTGTGTCCAGCTTGTGCCCTTAGGCTGCAGAACGATCCGTCGCCGCAGTGTCAACTCTACATTCACTTTCATGTGGTCTTTGCAGGATGACCCGAGCATCATAGACAAAGCCAAGGCTGCAGCAGCCGACGCAGCTGATGTCGCAGCATCCAAGTGAGTGTTGATTACTTTGCAGTACCACCACCCACCTATTTAGCTGCTTTCTCTTCACAGCAAGTAAGTGAATGCTGACGTCACTACTTTCTGCAGGGCTGAAGAGGTTGCTTCCGGGGCCCAGGCCGCAGCAGGAACATATGCCAGCCATGCCTACAATGCTGCTCAGGGCAAGCCACAGACAGGTGATACACTGTGGCAGAAAACAAAAGACACTTTGACTGGCCAAACTCATCGCAGCACAGCGGCTGACTTGGGAGCTTCCACGGGTTCCTACATCAACGCAGCTGCCCAAAAGGCAGGCGAATATGCTGATGAGGCCAAGTCAGCCGCTGGCGAATTTGCGCATCATGCCAGTGCATCTGCCAAGGGCGAGTCAGCAGGTCCAGGGGTGTTGCAAAAGTTGAAAGACACCCTCACTGGCTCTTCAGCACCCTCTCATGAGTATGCTGCTAAGGCGGGTGCAGTCACTGGCCAGTATGCTGGCGACAAGGCTCAGCAGGCTAAGCAGTATGCATCCGAGTCATATGACAGTACTCAGCAGTATGCATCTGACACATACGACAGTGCCAAGCAGTCAGCTGGTGTATTTCAAAGGCATGCTGTAGAACACGCTCAGGGCTCACCCAGCATTTGGAGCAAGGTCAAGTCCACTCTCACTGGCTCTTCCCCAGCTGCTGATGCAGGTGCCACTGCAGGACAGTATGTTCGCAGTGCAGCTGACTCAGCTAGTCAAACAGCTCAGGATGCAAAGTACAAAGCATCTGCAGCTGCTGGTAGTGCTGCAGACTATGCTCGTGACAGTGCATACAATGCCAAGGATGCTGCTGGCACCTTTGCTCAGCATGCATCTGACAGAGCCCAGGGCAAGCCTCAAGGGGTCTTTGACATGTTGCGCAACCTTGTGCCTGGGGAGTCTTCCCACCCTGCTACAGCTGGTGACACAGCAGGCGAATATGCTCGTGGCCTTGCTGATGCTGCAGGCCAGCACATCTCCTCTGCTCAGGAAAAGCTTGGATCCGCCTCTAGCGATGCCTCCCAATACGCTAGCAACACTGCAGGTGACTTGAAGCACCAGGCTGGTCAGTTTGTGGACCACGCATCAGCTGCTGCCCAGGGCAAGCAGCCCGGTGTCTGGGACAAGCTGAAGAACACAGTCACTGGCCATGCCAATGATGGTGTCAATGCTGGAGACACAACTGGACAGCATTTGAATGCTGCTGGCCAATACGTCCAGGTGAGCATATTTTGAACCTGCCCAACATGTGCATCCTTTTTGCTGCAGCAGCCTGTACTTGCTTTTTCATGTCTTCTCTGCTGTGTCCATGCAACTATGCATGTGCTTCAGCTGAGTCTCGGTCACAACAGGCGGCACTACTGACCATACATGTGCAGTCACGTTCACAGTCAGCACTTGCTTCATGATGCTGTTCTGGCTGCCTTTTCTCTGTTAGTTCCGCAAGTACATGCTCTGTGCCTGAATGGGGTGTGTGTGTATGTGTCTCACAGCTGAAGTAGCTTAGATCAGGCTGCAGCAAATGCTTTTTGTTGAGCATATTCCCGACATGCAGGACACGGTTGACTCCGTCACTGGCAAGGGCAAGAATGCTGCTAGCGGTGCTTACGACGCTGCCAAGGACACCCTGAACAGCGGTGCCCAGTATGCCCAAGACGCCGCCACCACTGGCAAGTACAAAGCTCAGCAAGCAGCAGGTGATGCCTCCCAGTACGCTTCAGACACAGCCAACAGCGCTCAGGACTCAGCTAGCCAGTTTGCTGGTCACGCCACAGGCAAGCAAGGCTTCTTTGACAAGGTCAAGAACAAGGTCACAGGCCAGTCCAATGATGCAGCAGCAGCTGGAGAGCAGGCCAACTACTATGCCCGCACAGGCTCTGACTCTGCAGCTCAGTACGCTGCAGCTGCCAATGACAAGGCAGGCTCAGCAGCAGGTGATGCTGCACAGTATGCTAAGGACTCCGTCAACCAGGCCAAGGATGCAGCTGGACAGTTCGTCGGCCATGCCAGCAACACAGCCCAGGGCAAGCAGGGCGGCATCTGGGACAAGGTCAAGAACGCTGTCTCTGGCCACTCCAATGATGCAGCCAATTCTGGCGAGGCAGTTGGCAATGCTGCCTACAATGCCAAAAACTCTGTTGGTCAGACTGCTCAGGACGCCAAGGCTGCAGCTGACCAGGCCAGTGGCAAGGCCAGTGCATATGCTCAGGTGTGTGCTAGAATACTCCTTTTGCTGTGCCATTCTATTCATAGCACAAGAGACAAGTATGTGTCAAGCTGCTCATTGTTAGCCTTTATACTTGATTGAGAGTAGTATGTGTGGTTGGTTAATTTGGTTCTTATACCTAGTAAACAGCTTTTAGCTTTTTTTTTGTTAAACTTTTGTCTGACCAAGCCTTTTTGTTGTGTTTGCAGGACACCTATGAGTCTGGCAAGATGCAAGCTGACTATGCTTCCCGCCATGGCCAGAAGGCTGCCAAGAATGCTGCCAACTCTGCCTCTGACACCCTCAACCAGGGTGCCCAGCATGCCTCAGATGCTGCAGCTGCTGGCAAGGGCAAGGTCCGCCAAGCAGCAAACGCTGCAGCTGACTACGCCAGCGACACCTATGAGTCTGCCAAGGACACTGTCAACAGCGGTGCTGCATACACAGCAGATTCAGCTGCAGCTGGTAAGCACAAGGGCAAGCAGGCTGTGAATGATGCCTCCCAGTATGCTCAGGACACTGCTGACAGCGCCAGCAAATCAGGCAAGCAGGCTGCAGGCTCAGCACAGCAGACTTACAACCAGGCGGCCGACACTGCCAGCAAGAAGGGCAAGCAGGCAGCTGGCAGCGCACAGCAAACAGTTGACCAGGCTGCAGGCAGTGCGCAGCAGACCTATAACCAAGCAGCTCACCAGGGCAACAAGGCAGCTGGTGCTGCTCAGGATGCTGCTTCGGTTGGCAAGCACAAGGGCAAGCAGGCAGCTGGTGGTGCTGCACAGTATGCTCAGGACACCTATGAGTCTGCCAAGGACACTGCTGGTGACGCGGCTCAGTATGTGCAAGAGTCTGCTGCTGGTGCAGCTGACTATGCTGCTGACTCATATGACTCTGCCAAGGAGACTGTCAAGGATGCTGCGCAAGCCCTGTCTGATTACTTCAGCCAGTACACCAGCTGGGCCAAGAAGCGTGCTGATGAGACCACACAGACTTCCAAGGACACAGCACAGGTCTGCAGCTTTTTGTCGTGCTTTTGTCATGGCAACATCTGAGCTGTTACACACAAGTGTTTTTCTGCTTGATGCCAGCCTGTTGTTTCAGAAGCAAGCGTGTGTGTCATGTCCAGTCAACACTCGCCATTGATGACACTATGACATGTGCAAGCCGCTGCATGCATTATGCTATCTGATTGCACTGCTAAATACCCTATGTGTACTGAAACTACCTCTTCTGTTGTGCAGCGTCTAACAGATGCTGTCAGTGACTCAGCTGCTGCAGCTGGCAACAAGGCCTCAGGCCTTTCTGGTGCCCCCAAGCGCACCTACAAGTCCATCATTGACTCCCTCACTAGCGTAAGTTTCACATCCAGTCCATGTTGTTGCAGACTAGTTTCCTGGTCTTTGTTGCAGTACGCTTGCATCTTATCTGACTAGTTTATGTACAGCACAGCGTTCTGATTGTGCCCACTATGCTGATGTCTTTGGCTGGCAACGGCGTCCTCGCTAATGTTGATTTGTTATTCAGCAACCTTGACGCACTGTTGCTCAGCTGGTGTGTTGTGCTACACTCTTGCTGTGCTTGACACTTGCTGTAGGGTGTGTAGAGCACTTTGTCATTGCATTTTGCATGACCTGCTTAACACTGCTGTGCATTTTGCAGACCTGCTTTGCACTGCTGTGCAACCCATACGCAAAGATTGTGAATTGTGGTGCAGACACGTGATGAGGCCTCCAAGCAGCTTCAGGAGTCCAAAAAGACTGGAGAGGCTCAGTGGGCTGCTGCACAGAAGCAGTACCAGAAGGCCACCCCTTCCAACCAGAAGGCCTCCAAGAAGACCTGGGACCTTGCTCAGAAGGCCAGAGACGAGGTCAGCAAGGCACTGTCTCTGTTGTTGTGCACCAAGCTAGAATCATGTGATTTTTTGTATTTTTGTGTTATAAGCAGCCAGCCATCACACGCTCTTGGAGTGCGCAGTGCATGCTACTGTATACAATCATTTACTGCGGTGGTAGCATTCTCCCAAGCAATAGTACCTGTTGGACATGCTGCCTTTCTGAGTGTCTTTTGTGTATGAGATACAGCATGGCATGGCTAAGTAAAGAATGTGTTGTGTTGCAGGCTAACAAGAGATTGAGCCAAGCAGAGAAGGAGCTTGCAAAGGCATTTGACCATGCCCGTGGTGTTGCTGAGAGCAGGTCAAACAAGCAGGAGTTGTAGAGCAGTTGCTGTTTGGGAACTGTGCACATGGCAAACATTGCCTGCATTCTGGTCGTCAGAATGGTTTTACATGAATGAACACACCACAGTATCTGGGGACAATTTTGTTTCTTGGATGGCACTGGTAGCATGTGTGCTGAGAGTTGATCAGATGCACTGGCTTTTTCTGGTTTTGACAAGTATTGTTGGGCGCTTTCCATCTGTCCTTGCAAGCATTTGCTCATGAGTTCTGCAACTTTAGGCTCTAACGGGCATAGCATTAGCTTCTGTTCAACACTTCCACACTAATTATTTCATGATGCAATCTACCTGTAAAACCCTTTTTCACAATGACAAGCCATGAACAGGCTGCACCAGGTCATGCGTCCAATTCCCTTTCTGTTCATATCAAAGGTAGTGCGGATCAGAGTTTGTTGCCCATCCTGGCTGCCCTTCATGCTCCACGTTTGTATGTGCACGAGTGGCTCATCACCCAATGCTGGTATGAAACACATTGGTGCAACATAGGGTTGTGCACCTGCTATACAACGTGGTTGCGGTGGGTATTTTGAACGCAAACAGTAGACAAAAGTGCTGAATCAGCATATACGCTCAGCAGCAAGTGTCCCTCCATACAACGCAGCACATGCACGTCACTATACCAAAACTGACCTGCTTATGACTGCTACAGACGATTGCACATCAGGCCAATGCTCAGGTCGTCTGCTGCATGCGTAATCCAGCCACATTGTCCTAAGTGTACATTATGATGAAATTCGTATGCTCCCCAGATTGCATACTAAGTTCAGCAAAACAATGATGGATATGAAACATCACAAAGCAGTCCCATCGTTGAGCAGCCTGTCAACCCAACTGCGTACAGATGTAGGCCATTGAGAGTACGCTTGCATCCCAGCAGTGGTGTGCAGCATGCGACCCATGCCTGCTGCACCAGCTGTAGGCGCCAAGCAGACTGCCAGTTTGTGCAGAGGTAACGCATGACATCACCACATTGATTGCACCCGTACAACAGACATGCAGCTGCATATAGCAAATGCTAATGCCGCATGTAATGCAAGTTCAATGAACACACTCCAGCTGGGTACAACAAACACTATGTTACAACAATTCATGTGGCCCTATCTATTCCTTCTTGGCGCTCTTGCTGCCTTTGCTACTCCTCTTCACAGCGCTTGCACGTGCTAGTGCTGCTTTCTGCAACACACACGGGACCTCTGTGAGCATTCAGCTGAGGCATTTGTTGCCCACTGTTCTGTTGTTCTTGGTGAGCAGCAGCAGGGATGTAGTTATCTTGTACCTTCTTAAAGGCAATTTTGGGCATGCAAGGCCGCAGCAGGAGCACATGCACAAATTCCACAGTGAAGTTGCTGCATTCCGCTGACATTCCTCATATACAGTTGTAGTTGCAAAGCTTCCCCAGACCCATGTCTAGACTCTTGAGGGACAACAAGGTCAAATACTCTGTTGGTTCATTGTGCACCCTTTCCCATGGCATGAAGTACATGCAGCATGCACAACTGCAATTGACAAGGCAGCTGCAAATGCACCTTCAGGTCAGGTCGGTATCCATCAAGCTCCTTTGTGAGTCCTGCACCGACTCTCTGGAATGACTTTTTCCTGGTGCTGCTGCTCTTGGCTTTGCTGGGCTTGTTTGAGTGCTTGGTAATCAGCTTGGTGACCTTGAGACCCTGTCCATCTCCCTCAATGTGAATAGCCTTGTCATTTGAGATGCCTGCGACCCCACTCATGATTAATGTAGTGCTGTTGGGGTAAGCAAGATGCACTGCAGATGGGCTGGCAAACGGGGTCAACTGCAAACTTCATGCATGCAACGGCAGTTGGCTGCTATTTATGTTTCTGCTCTGCTTTGCTTCAGTCCTCACCGGAGTACTTGTAGCAGTGCACGTTGTATAGGTTGCCAGGCTCCTTGCTCAGGATTACCCCGTTCAAACCCTTGTGAATAAAGCAGTTGTTGTTCTTGACAATTTGCCACACCAGCTGGGACGACGACATGCTGCTGATTGAGGCGATGCAACGGCGCAAGCAGTGCACTTCAAAAGGGCTTTTAGTTGACTAGCCGCCGAGTACTGGGTTGAGGAGACGAACCGGCGCAATAGCTCGAGCGTCTTGCGTCATAAGCACTCCTCTTCTTCTCCACCGCCCGGTCCGTGAAGACCGGGCGGTGGTAACGCTGCTCAAAGTTTTCCGGAAGTCTCGGTCTTGGACTGATCTGAGCGCAAAGCTACAGCTTGACACAGCGTGGGGGTCCGAAGTATCCTCGCCAATTGCTTACAAAGTTGTATGGCAGACACGGACAGCACTGACCAGGAGCGCGAGGCGACAAGGTACGGTTCCGATCAGCTTGAGCAGGCATCCCTCGCAAGTCCTCCAGCTTTCATAGGGGACGCGAAAGGTAAGCTGACCCAAGAGCATGCTTTGTTCGTACATATGTTGATGGCGCTAAACACCTTTTGGCTTCTCTCTGACCTGCAGACTCTGCTGCACAAGTCAACGTTGACAAGCTTCTTGGTCGCAAACGTCCGCAGCCACACCGGTCCTGGACACAGCGTTACGTCAAGCTGCTTGTTGTGGGAGACTCTGGCCTGGTACACCTTCTGTAAATGAGTTTCACCGTTGACACTCCTCAACATCACACCCGCAAGCCCTGGACGCACCACTTTGCGAAGCTGCTCGTTGTGGGAAGTGGTGGCGTGGTACAGCCTCATTGCTTGCCTGAGCATGCAGGGCATATCATACTCTTGGCCTTATGGTCAGCCAGAACCCTTTTGATCAGCCAAACTTTCCTGTGCAGGGTAAAACAACTCTATGCCAGTGCCTTCTATCTGTGCCAGGCTCTGACCTGAAGCTGCATGATGGCACAGCAACAAGCCACCAGCAATTTCTCAAGGATGCTGAAAGCTTGTGCAGCACAGTCAGCTGGGATGATACAGCTGACAAAGTCAAGTGGGTGTACAAGGTTCAAGATACACCAGGTACATGACAAGCCTTCTTCAGCTGCTAGCTGATCCAGACTGCTCTGCAGCAGCTGTGAGCAGCAGTTCAACGCAGCATTGATTTGAGCCACATGCACATGTAACTGCTTGGTAGGAAAGCCATGCCTGCATCACTGCCTGGTGACTGCCTGATCTGTGCCTTGTCACATGCTAGTGTGTCTCAGCCTTGTCGATAGTTGACATGTCCACCTACACTCGACTTTATTTATCACTACCTGGAGACAGTCTTGGGACACGACATTGCCCTGTTGTCGTGAATCTGCTGGTCGTGCAGGTTATGGGGATGACCTGAACATCATGAACTCCATAAATCTGCTGCAACAGTATGTGGAGCGCCAGAACAAAATCTGGCTGGCTCTAGAAATGGACAAAGGCAGGGGCATTGATCTAGCAGATGTTGAGGACCCCAGAGTTGATCTTTGCCTCTTCTGCATACAGGCTCACAGGCTGCGGCCTGTCGACCTGAGGTATGCACATGCCCTTTCTGACATCAAGGCACACAATCTTTGATTCTGCTGACTCAATATCTCTGCCACATAGATCTTCAGGATTCTTTTAATTCAAAGCTGTGTCGTGTAATGAGCTGTGATAGCCTAGCATGACAAGTCTTCGTGCAAGTTGAATGGTGGCTCAGCTTACAGCTTCACTTTTTATGGTTAAAAGCTGTTGAAGAAGCTTAGCCCCACACAGCAAAGCACAGCACAGACTGAAATTTGGATACTTTAGAGGCAAGCTATGAATGTGCTCAAGATGACTACAGGTTTATGGCAGAGCTGGGCAAGGTGGTGCCCATTCTTCCCATTGTGACCAAATCTGACAGCATGACCATCAGGGAAGCTGCCACCTACAGGCGAGAGGTGTACCGCAAGCTGCAGAACCCTCAACTGCCTGAGCCCCAAGGTGACATTCTCAGGCCCACAGCACGGTCAAAGCTGCTAGTCAGTTGAGCAGTTGTCAAGGGCTGCTGACACTGCGGCCCCATATCAGCAACTTGTGTGCTGCTTCATGGCTTCAGCCAGCATGTCCCTCAGGGTTCCTCCTGCCGCTTGCTTATGCTGCATGTTGACAAATTAAGCAGCATCTTATACCAGTGGTGAGCCCGACACTGCTATCTACAAAGATCGAGTCCAGGTCTGCTGAAAGGGCTCTCACCTAGGCAACTCTTCCAAGCATTGTCTGTAAACGCAATCCAGTAGATGAAGCTGCAAGCATTGAAAAGAGTCAATGAGCATAGGGTATGAGGGTGTGCTGCACACCATGCTTGATATGCTGACTTTCAGAACAGGACTTTGTACAGGCAGCTACTCAGGACTGTATGTACCTGACCCTGGGAAGAATGCATCCATGCATGAATGAATGAATGAATGAATGGATGGATGGATGGATGGATGGATGGATGGATGAATGAATGAATGAATGACTGGTGCAGGTTCTGCAGCCCTTGGAGGAATCTCATCAGCTATCAATGTTTTCACCTTTGAGGATGGCACCCTGGAGCGTGCAGGCTTGTTGCAGTCACATCAGTCCCAAACAGTCCCCCCCTTCCTGGTAGTGGCTAGCAATGATGTCAATCAGGTGGGTGATCCTTACCAGCCATGCCATTGTATTATACCAAACTGTGCAACAATGGTTGACATACACAGATGCTCACAATTGTCTGGTTTGCACAGCTGGTGATAGTATGCTGCAAAGCGAGCACATGCTTGTCATGCCTTGGGCCACGGACAGGCATTGCACAGACAGGCATTGCACATGTGACTTACATGTGGGCTCAACTATTTGGCTCAGCTTTTTCTGTTGGACTGCCTTCGTTGAAGTGCCAAGTTTGCTTGAAAGTTTCATTGTGCAAGGAAGTGCTATGACATGATGCCTGTACAGCATCAGTATTTTCAGTGACTGGCATGAGTCGCAAGGCCAGGCTGTGGGCGTCCTATCTCTGCTGGCGGCTCTGCAAATGCTTGAAACATGCTGAGATGGTACGATTGCTGCTGATGCAACTGCATGAGCCCTGCACACGTAAGGGTTACCCCATATGTTTACAGGACAAGCTGGATGGGCAAGATGCAGTGTTCTGGCCAGAGAGGCGTTACCCATGGGGTGTGAGCGAAGCCTTCAATCCCCAACATAGTGATCTGCTGCACTTGCGTCTGCTGCTGCTCAAGGAAGCTTGTGATGAGCTATCAGCAGCCAAACGTGCCAGGTACCACCGCACCATGAAGCACTATCTGCAATGAATGCATACAAAGTTTGCAAAGTGGGCACCAACCCAGCGTGTGCAGCAACAGTGTCTGCACTAACCCCACAACAGTCTGTGCTCTGCCGATTTCAAGCAGAAGGCATCCTCAAGCAGCACCTTCCGGCTGCTCGCTTCCACATGTAGACACGCCTCGTATTACGACATGTTATCTTAGCAGCTGAGAGCTGTCACAGCCAAAAGCGATTTGTCTTGTGCTGATTTTGGGGCTGTGCATTGGTCTGTGTACAGGACAGACCCACCATGCATGTTGATCACAAGCACGCCTGTCTTGTGAATACAGCAATCCTTTTGCCGAGTTCGTCATGCGTCTCACATGGACTTGCACTGTTGCAGATACACACAGTGGCGCAGGAAGACTCTTGCCAAACAGAGGCACACAAGCCCAGGCAGGATGTTGTTGGGGTTGCTGCTGCCTGTGCTAGCTGGCTTTGTCGTTGCCAAGACAGGGTTTGGGTCAGAAAGCACAAAACAGGCTGTGAATGATGTGTCACACAAGGTTCGACTGCACAAGGTCACAGTGAAAATCAGGGATGATGACAGTGATGATCAGCACCAAGAGCCTGAGACTGCTGACAGTCACAGTCATGCTGAGGGCCACCAACCCGTTGAACCTGCACCTGACAGGAAGTTCCTGGGGATTTTCTGACCATACGTGGCAACATCTGATTCCGCTGTGCAGTGCAATTGTATATGTGTTGACGAGGGAACGTGGCATGGTGTAGGGAATTAGGCTATCAGCAGGACAGCATTTGGTACATACTGTGCAGCCACATATCTGTTAACCAAATTTTAAGCTGAAACTTCTTGTGAGTTACTGTGAAGCATGCTGACATCCATTGCTTATATCGACTTTGTATGTTGCTGATAATATATCATTGCTTTGGACTGGATTGTTCACTAGGTACAGTCAAACGTAGCGTGGTCTGTTTTGACATTCGCACTGAACAGCGACCCCTCCTTGAGATCAATGGCATGGACATATGTGGGATATTAGAGCACCGCTCAGCTGGGCTTCGCTGGTGGTGCATTAAGTCAGTCAGTTTGAGAAGAATCAAAAGGTGTGTTGAGTTGTGGTGAAGCTGACCTTCATGTTTGGCTCAGACTGTTATTGACTGTTGCACAATGCATTTTGCAAAGCAGTGCCGTAAATCAATGCAGAAACCAACAGACCTTACGCGCAGGCCAGTCTCACTTCAAGCTAAGCAGCAACAGCAAAGCTCGCTAGTCACAAATCACTAGTATGCCAAGCAAGGTGCATGTTTGTGCTCTGGTGCCAGCAAGCTTCAAAACTCCCCGGGCATTGATCATGCTGAGGTCTTCATAGCGCTGACCAGCATACTGAGCCATCCAATGTGTGACTCAGCCCGCCACTGTGGGACCAGGCCATAGGCAAAGCTTTGAAGCCCTCTGTGCCTGCTAACAGATTTTGTCACCAGCGCATGCAGCCTTTGCCCCGTCTGCATTGCAACAGTAAATTGCCATATCTGCTGCCGCTGCGTACAAGCGCAGTGGTCATGAGTATGCTGCCAACAAGTCTGTCTCAAGTGCACATATAATATACAGAATCTCATCTTGGCCTGAGCACCACTGTTCAAGTTGGAGATTCGTCACAAAAAAGAGCTCTCAGCTCATAAGAGGTCAAAAGCTCCTGTGGAGACACAAAGAGTATTGCCCTACCTGTGTTGTTGGCACCTTGCATCTGGACTCCTGCTCTTCTTTGCAGGAGGGCACTGCTGCTGTCACCTTTCCCATTAGCTGCCATCACGGAAGCACTGTGTATTGCCATGCCAGCTAAGATGCTCAGAATCATTGCACCTGATGCTGACCCAAGAAAGGCTGCTCAAGCATCTGGGCTGTGTTGGGGCGCTGCTGCTGCTGCTGCTGTGAACACTGCGCTGCCACCCTTGCTTGTTGATTCTGCTTGTCCCATGTGCCCAAGGGACTCAGTGGGC
>JAABUW010007002.1_pt1 | contig 13804 bp, 13 predicted proteins | sample 5560081 | NCBI WGS metagenome assembly JAABUW01 (sample SAMN10711882, study PRJNA513363) | rock metagenome | isolation source: Antarctica rocks | place: Antarctica: Victoria Land, Knobhead sud
GAGGAAGGGCAGGCGGGCCAGGAGGTAGAGGACCGCATGGCACCTCGGCCTTTCCTGCAACCACATGTGTGCCTCCTCGGCATCATGCCAGTGAGGTCGTTCCATCACGCTCTCCCTGCCTCGGCGGCGGTCTCAGCACTGCGTATCGGCAGAGTTGGCTCGCCATCATCCCGGACCGGGCCATCAGCGCCAAGTTGTGGCAATGATGGCTGCAACGCCTCTCTGTCTTGGGCGTTTCGGTGCTGGTTACGGCGTCCCTCCCTTCGGTTGCCCGTGCTCCCATCCGGGACGCCTCGCTTGCCGCTGTTCTCGGTTGCCTTCTCCTCCCCCCACGAGCCGTGGCTCAACGCAATACGGGCCAAAGAGGAACGGAGGTCGGACTCAACCAGAGCTCGGTCCCGCCCGTAGCGGGCGAAGGAGCGCGCGGCAAGCTGACCAGCCAGCGATGGATCACCCCGCGGTGGTGGGTCGAGCTGGACCGAGAAGGTGGGGAGACGCTGGCCGCCGGCGGAGAGCTTCACGTAGCAGCGATGTTCGCCCAGCGCCACCAGATCCTGCTCATCGATCTCGCCCCCCAGCTCCGGGACCAGGTAGCGCGCGTCCTCGGCACTGGTGTGGAAGGCGAAGAGGCCGTCCAGGTTGGCAAAGACCATGGAGCGAAGGGTGCGGTTCTGCTCGCGGTCCAGCGCCTCCAGGCGGGCTAAGCTCTGGGTGGCCAGAAGCAGATTGGCGCCGTACTTGGCCAGCTCAGAGAGGATACCCTCGTAGTCCGCGCCCGGCATGGTATGGAACTCATCGACCAGCAGAGTGACCGGCCGGCGCTGGCGGGGATCGAGGGCCGCCTGCTCGCCGATGGCCAGCGCCACCAGATTGAGGATGGTGCCGCCCAGGAGCGCCGCGGTATCCTCGCCCACCGTTCCTTTGGCGGTGTTCATGATCACAATCGCCCCGGAGCGCAGCCAGGAGAGCGGATCGATGGTGGAGCGTGGCTGGCCGACGATGGCCCGAGCGGCGTAGCTGCCGGCGAACTTCTGCACCTTGGTCTGCACTGGATTGATGATCTCAACCTGGAGACGGCGATCGAGCCCATTGAAGTAGCCGGTCCACCAGGCCTTGATGATGGGGTCGGCGACACGGGGCAGGATCGTCTGGCGGAAGGCCGGATCAGCCAGTACCGCCGGAACCTCCAGCACCGTGTGCTGACTGGCTCTCCCCTGTGGCTCTCGGCAGAGTGACTGATTGGCCTCATAGAGTGTGAGGAGGGCGAAGCGGAAGCTATCCTCCATGCGGGGTCCCCAGAAACCACCGAATTCACGGCGGAAGATAGCCAGGGCGTTGGCCACGGCCTTGTCCCGATCCCAGCCCAGGCCCACGTCCAGCAGATTGAGGCCGAACGGGCGGTCGCGTTCCGAGACATCCAGAAAGACCACATCGTCCTGCCTGCTCGGCGGAACCAGACCGAGTACCGCCTGAGCCAGGTCGCGGTGAGGATCGACCAGCAGCAGGCTTGGTGAAACCTGGCCCGGCATGCTTGGTTGCATGAGGTGCTGGGCGATGCTGAGGAGGAGGGAGGACTTGCCGCGCCGGGTCTTCGCCACCAAGAGCAGATGGCGATGCAAGACCTCCTCCGGGAGGGCCACAGGGATCCTGCGGCCCTGGTGGACGGAGGCGCCGATGGGACAGCCGGTACTGACGCTGAAGGGCAGAGGGAGGAGCCGGCGGCTGGTGGTGCGCTCCAGCAGCGGCACGTCAGCCTGGGCCTGCGGCAGGTGCCAGAGCCCGGCCAGCTCGCGGCTGTTCAACACCATCGAGACGCGAGTCGGTGGAGAGGCGAGGTCACGCAGATCGCGTCCTTTGAGGTCGAGAGGGCTGGGAGTGAGTCCGTTCCCCGAGGCGAGGTTGAACTGACGGTAGGCGGCAGTGAGACGATGGAGGCGCTCCTCGACCGCATCCCTGGGGACGGAGGCTGGGGCAATGACCGCCAGCCGAATCTGGGCGAGATAGGCGATGCGGCTGACCTTCTCCTGGACCAGACGCATGTCGTAGATAGGACGGCTGGTCAGATGCCGTGCCAGCCAGATGAGCGCGGGGACGCCCAGCAGCAGGGCAAGGATGAGGAGGCCCAGGTGGGACCAGTCCCCCAGCCGGTACCAGCGGTAGGCCTGCACCGACAGGGTGCCCGCCATGAGCAGGCCGCCCAGGGCAAAGACCTGCGTGAGTGAGGTGTCGCCGCGTCCAGCTGCGTGTTCGGAGGCCAGCGGGTGTTCGACGGCCAGCCGCAGGTAGTCACGGCACCAGTCGTCGGCTGCCGGCCGCAGCACCAGTTGGGTCAGCCCGCGCCAACCGTCCGGCAGATCGTCCAGGGCGCCCAGGATGCCCAGCACTGGATCGGCCTGAGCGCTGCGCAGGGCATCGACGTCCGAGTCGCGGAAGGTGCGGAGGGGGAGATAGGCCGGGGCCCGAAGGACCAGCGTGCAGGCCGCAACCTGCTCGTCGGGCCCAATTCGGGCGGGATCCAGACCGGGATAGTGCTCCACATCGAGCGGGCGCAGCTCGGTCTGGGGATAGGCCACCGCCACCTGGCTCTCGAGGTGACGACGCATGGCGACGCTTCCCGCCCGGGCCAGGAACCAGCGGGCATGGTGGGAGGCGGCAATCTCCAGACTGAAAGGCTCCGGCAAGGAGATGGCGGCGATCAGATTCTCCGCCGGCGTGATGGTCGCCATGTTGGTCCGCGGCGTCACAATCTCCACCAGCTCACACTGCAGCGTGGCCGGCTGTCTATCGCGCCGCCACATGGCGATCCTCCTGCCGTTCGACGCCGTCTGCCCCTGGCTGCTGCCGCGCCCGTTTCTCCTGGATCACCCGGCCGATGGCCCAATACTCCTCCAGGACGGTCTCGAACTCCTCACAGCCACAGCGTCGCCACGGACGGTTGGTCACCACCTCGGCAAAGGTAATCGCCTCCCGCGACCTCCAACCGAGGAGTCCGCCCAGTCGCAGGACAGCGGCACGCAGCTCTGCCCGGCGCCGCCGTCCGTCCCGGGTGTTCGTATCATTCATGGTGATTCTCCGCAGACTGTTTCCGGCGCGACGTTGCCAGCAGCTGAAAGAACTGCTGTCTCCCATGGGACCGGCCGGCCAGATCGTTGAGGTCGCACCCATCCGGGAGCCGAAGGGGGCAAAAACGAGGCCCCAGGATTCGGCCAAAGCGCTCGGCCGCTTGCTGCCCGGCCTCGTCACCGTCCAGCACCCCATAGATCACCTCGGCTCGGGCCAGGAAGCCCAGGCGCTCGGGTGGGAGATAGGTGCCGCAGGGACTGAAAGCCGGAAGCTTCCAGCTCACGGCGGTGAGGTAGTCGAAGACCCCTTCCACCAGGAAGACCGCACGGCGACCGATGCTTCGCTCGAGACCCAGGACGGGCCTCTCTCCGCTCAGCGCCAGGTACTTGGGGCGATGTGCGTCATCACGAAGGTCGCGACCAATGAACCAGAGGCACTGCCCCGCCCGGATTTCCGGTACGACGATGCGGCCGGCCAGGAACTCGGCCAGGGGCCGTCCGCTATCTCCTTGTCCCGGCTGCCGCAGCAGGCCCAGCTCCTGCGCGGTGCGCAGGCCCGAGCGGCGGCGGAGGTACGCCTCCAGCGACTGCCCATCGGCGTATCCCAGGCTGCAGCGGCGAATCTCCGAGTCGGGGATGCCGCGCTCACGCAGGTACTCCAAGGCACGTGGTTCCCGCCAGAGAGCGTGCTGGTAGAGGGCACAGGCGGTGTTCATCACCACCTGCTCCTCCAGCGTCAGGCGATCCCAGCGCCGCTCCCGCTGTGCTGAAGGAGCGGACGCCCGGATCGGTAGATGTGGCGACAACCCAACCAGCCGCTGGCAAGCATCGACAAAGCCCAGGTGCTCCTGGCGGCGGATGAAATCGATAGCGTCGCCCCCCACCGAGCAGCGATAACAGAACCACCGCTGGCTCTCCGGATATATGTGGAGATTGGGCCGGCCACCGTCGGCATGGAAGGGACAGCGACCGACCAGCGACCGGCCGACAGCACGAAGTTCGATGCCGTAGCGAGCCAGAACCTCGGCGACCGGGTACTCCCGCCGCAGTCGCTCGATGTCGTAGCGGGTACTCGTGCGGCCTGCCATCAGCCACCGCCCTCGCCACCCAGCCGGTGGCGCCGCATCTGGTTCCTCGTGTCACCATCGGTCTCCTCATTGCCCTGTGCCAGTTCGCGGGGCGAGGTGGTAGCGAGGCGGTGCTCCGCGGGGCTGGCCTCGATCTTGAGCGCGACGTGGCTACCGCGGGCGAAGAACAGGCCCTCGCCCTTGCCGGCCGCCAGCAGGAACTGTCGCTCCTCGGCCGAGAGCCGGAAGGCCTGGACCACGGGATCGATGATGGCGGCGTCCTGCTTCATGAGGAGCTTGAGCGCGGCGTTGGCCAGCACCGTCCGGCCGTGCTCCACGCCCAGGAAGTCGGCCACATCCTGAGTGATGGTCACCAAGCCCAGGTAGTACTTGCGCGAGCGCCGGGCCATGCCGGCCAGAAAGGCCCCGCCCTCCGGGTACTGCACCAGACTCCAGGCCTCGTCGATGATCAGCAGCCGGGGACGGCGGGAGCGGCGAACCTGGTTCCAGACGAAGCTGGCGATCAGGTGCACGCCGAGCGGTCGCAGCTCCGGCTCGAGCGCCTGAAGGTTGAAGACCACCAGGCGGCGATCGAGTGCCACATTAGTGGGGGCGGAGAAGAGACCGGAGAGGGAGCCCTCGACGTAGCGCTGTAGACGAGCGGCCAGGCTGGCCGCCACCTCGCCTGATGTATCCGCCACCACCGCCTGCAGGTCACGCATGAGTGGCACGGGACCATGCTGGGTCGAGACCTCGTCGGTGATGCCGGCCGCCGCATAGGTCTCATAGAGGGCGCGGTCCAGGAGTGCTCGTTCATGGGAAGTGAGGCCATGCCCCGGCTCAGCCAGCATAATCTCCAGCAGGGCCAGGAGCGCCGCGACCTGCTCCGCCAGAGGATCGCGCGCCTCCTGGTCCTGGTCTGCCGGCGGCAGATCGAAGGGATTGAGGTGCTGGGCCGAGGAGCTGGCCAGACGCACGTACTGCCCGTCAACCGCTGTACACAGAGCGCGATACTCGTCCTCCGGATCGATCACCAGGAAATCGACACCGAGCAGAAGGTTGCGCAGCGCCATCAACTTGGTGAAATAGCTCTTGCCGGCGCCAGAGGTGGCGAAGACCACCATGTTGGCGTTCTCCAGCGTCTCGTCAAAGGGATCGACGATAACCGGTGAGTGGTTGTGGCGGGCAATGCCGTAGAGGACGCCGCGCTCCATGGTCAGACTGCTGGAGGAGAAGGGAAACATGGTGGCGACCGACGAGGTGTCGAGGTTGCGGTACAGGAGCAGTTGGTCCTGCCCCTGGGGCAAACATGACTGGAACGCAGTGTCCTGCTCCAGAATGGCCGTACGGGCGTGGGCCAGCATGCCGCCGAGCGTGAGCTCGACCTTGCGGGTCAGAGTGTCGAGGGCGGCCAGGGAACCGGCCCGGAGCAGGATGTACAAGGCGACGGAGAAGATCTTCTCCTCGCCCCGTTGTAGTGCGTCTCGCAGCCGCTCTGCGTCCTCGTAGGCGACCTCTCGCTCCGGATCGGGCAGGCGACCGCCGCGAGCCGCCAGCAACCGCGAGGAGTGGAGCTGGACCAGCTTATGGGAGAGGGTGGAGACCATGTGGGCGGTCTGGAGGGGATGGAGGTGCAGACTGAGCTCGATCGGTTCTTCGAAGTCGATCAGGGGCGCCAGCCAACCCGGACTGACCGTGCGGGGGTAGCCGGTCACCACCAGTGTCCGCGCGAACTGGGTATCGAGTCGCAGGTGGTCGCGGGCCACCTCCACCGCGGCCGGTGCGATCAGGTCCGCAACGGAGCGGATACCGCGCGCGAATCGCTGTTGGTCCGGACTGGGCTGAGACGCACGCCGGGAGCGGCCGGGAAGAGAAATCGACGTCATGACGATCTCCTTTGATCTCTGCTGGGTGACGCAACAACCAACGTGGTGGCGTGCCCCAGTTCGCGCTGGAGGCGCTGGACCCGAGCCAGGTCCGGACACCAGCAGGCATAGAACAGGGAGGCGAGCTCGGCGCTGGTCAGCCGCCGGGCAGTCAGGCCGGAACGGCCCAGTTGCCGCTCGATCTCCTCACAGCGGAAGGTGAGCTGGCGACGAACACCGTCTACGTCTCCCATCGGCTGCCTCCGACCGAAGGTCCAACGCCGACGAGGACTGCTCGGCTCGCCCTGGGCGGGAACGACCAGATAGAAGCGTCGTTCCAGCAGCGTCCGGTTCCTGGCCAGCCGCTGCAGGAAGGTGACGTAGTCGCGGGCCAGATCACTGAGATCATCCGGCAGGTGACGGGTCCGCTCCTGCAGATCGCCCAGGTATCGCTCCATGTCGACGGGCAGTACCCGGACCAGGATCTGGATCGGGAAGGTGAGGCTATTGAGGAAGGCGGCGAACCCCGCGACCACTACCTCCTGCTCCGCCTCCCCCTGCAGCCCGAAGTTGATACTTCCCACCTCCAGCACCGCACGGTACTGTCCTCCCAGCAGCGACACCAGGTCATCCTCAATCGCCTCCACCCGGAGGTGAGCCGTCTGAATCGCAGCCGGCCGGCTCATCGTTGCTCCTCCTGCCAGGCGATCTGCGGCGCGAGTTCCTCCCAGCCCGCCCCGTCTCGCCGCTCCTGTTCCGGCTCCGGCTCGTGCGGGCGCCAGACACTGACCTTGGGGACGGCGACATGGTGGAGGGCAACGAAGAGCCAGTCGTCCAGGCTCCGGCCGTGGGGACGCACCAGAGCAACGATGAGGACCAGCAGGAGCGGTGGGGCGACCAGGAGTCCACGGACGAGGAGAGGCAGGGTGGGCCACTGATTCCAGAGCTCGTACCCCCCGGCGGCCCCCACCGTCAGGTACATGACCTGACGGATAGTGAGGCCGTACAAGGCCCGGTCTTCGATGTTCAGGTGGGTCGGGATCTCATGACGGCGTGTCATAGCAATCTCCCTTAGTGCCCGGTGCCCATGGCCGACTTGATCAGACCGGCGACGACCCGGGCGGAGAGCACGATGGCGAGACCGGCCAGCGCGTTGACCATGGCGGACTTGCCGCGCTCCATGTGATGGGGGTTGCCGCTGGCCGACATGTAGAGGAAAGCGCCCCACATCAGGAAGAAGGCGGCAACCGTGACCCCGATGCCGAGGCCGATGTTGAGCAGGTTGGTGAAGAGCGAGTTGATGGATTGCACGCTGAGAATCTCCTAACGGTGATAGCGGGTGTGATTCGCGTATGGGGAGGAAGGCACGGCGCGGGCACGGAGGACCTCGTTCAGATGGGGGCATCGCTCAGGTCCTCACGCGACCGCCACCGGCGTAGTGGGCAGCCCAGTAGCCGGTGAAGACCGGCATCTCGCCGACGCCACTGGTCGGGTTGGCGGCATTGATCATCAGACCGTTACCCAGGTAAATGCCGACGTGGGTGATGGGCTCGGCCGAGGGATAGGTATTGGCAAAGAACACCAGGTCTCCTGGCCCAAGTTGAGCTGGCCAGAGGCGGAGCGTGCCATCGTACTGTGCCTGCGCGGTGCGAGGAAGGGCGACACCCACCTGGGCGTACACCCACTCCACCAGGCCGGAGCAATCGAACCCGACGCGCGGGTCGGAGGCGCCCCACACATACGGCATGCCGATCTGGGAGCGGGCCAGTTCGACCACCCGATTGGCCGGCGCCGAGGAGTGCCCGTACCCGTACCGAATGGCCAGTGCCAGGACTTGATCGACGTACCACTGGGCATGGTTGTAGGCAAAGAGAGCGGCACGCATGTCCCCGGGAGCGCCGTTGGCACAGAGGTAGCGCGCCATAGCCGGAAGCGTGTCGTGGTAGTCATACGGATTCCCGCCATGGCCGTAGGTGGTCCAGGTGCCCGGCTCGAATTGCCCGTAGCCGATGGCGCCGGCTGAGCTAGTGGCCATGTTCCGGCCGAAGTCGGACTCGATCTTGGCGACTGCTGCCAGAATCTGCCAGGGAAGGCCGCAGATGGTCGATGCCCGCTGCATCACCACCAGCTGATCGGGCGGGATCTCGTCGAGATGGGCGCCGACCACCGCCTGACCTGGGGCGGCGACACCTGTGAAGGGTGTGAGGCTGCTCACGGCGAAGGCCAGGCTGATCAGGCAGGCTAGACCGAGACCACCCGCGACCTTGAGGGCATCCCGGCCCAGCCCGGAGAGGGCCAGCGCGACCAGGAGTGGCATCATTCGCCCCCCTTGGTCCCGCCGCCACCGCCCCGGTGGTTGATGGCACGCGAGGCCTGCTGGTAGGCCACGTAGCGGACAAAGCCGAAACCGTCGCCGGCGCGGTGTCGCATCAGACTGGGGATCTTGAGGGTCAGGACCAGCACGGCGATCCCCAGGAACACGGAGAGCAGGCCGGCGTCCGCCGTGGCGGGGGTCAGGTCGGTCAGCAATGATCCGCCCAGCTTGAGCGCCACGACCTGGACGAACTGGACGAAGACCACGGAAAAGAAAGTGGTCGACCAGAGCCGAGCCCAGCTGTTGGTCTGGGGTAGCACCCAGCAGAGCAGACCAAGGGGCGCCGTAATAAGCAGGACATCGACCAGCGCCAGCCGCATCAGCATCTGAATCACCAGCAGCAAGCTGGTCACCAGATAGATCAGGGTAGCGATGACGTTGACCAGGGCTTGCGTGACTGAGTCGGCGTGCTGCCAGGCGGGAAGACTGGTCTGACCCAGTGCCTGGCAAAGCGCGTTATTCAGGTCGATGGCCAGCTGCCCCCAGGAGAGGCTGGTGTTGACCAGCAGCGCCCCCAGGATGAGGCGTGGAATCACCTCCATGGCCTCGTGATAGGGGGAGCCCAGGTGCTCCCGAGCCATGACGTTGAAGCCGGCGAAGAGGGCGACCAGGACCAGACCGGCGTCGGCGATGGCACGCACCACGCCCCACAGAGTGTGGACGGTGGGACTGTTGTAGGAGCCGGCAGGCGGGGTGCGGGTGATGAAATTGAGGTTGCTGCCCATCACCCCCTTGACCAGGGAGTGCAGTCCGTCGGCAATGCTCCGCAGGAAGGTGATGAGCACCTGCGAGAAGATGTCGGCGGCCCAGGTCTTGGGATCGGGCAGCCAGTGAGTGGGGTTGAGGAAGCCGAGGGGACCGCCCGAGTTGCTGGAGCCGTGTGGAACGGGTGTGCTGGTCGGTTCGGGGATGACGGTGGCCGTGGGAGTAGGTTTGGGGCCGGGACGATCAGCGGCGTGGGCGGGACAGACTGCCAGGAGTGACAGCGCCAGCAGAACGGCACCGAAGACGACGACAATGCTGGACCGACAGTTGGGCCGGAGAACAGCGGGCGTGCGGATCCGGGAGATGAGACAGTGGAGCTGCATGGCAACCTCTTAGTCGTGGGTTGCCTTCAGTGTCGAGAGCGGCAGTGACTTTGGCGTGTCCCCGGCGTGACGTCAGCGCGACTTCGGGGTGACTTCTTCACGGGCGGCTAAATCTGCACGGGAATGACGTTGGCAAGCTTGCTGCTGCGACTTTCTCGTGGCTTTGCACGTCAAGGGTGCGCGGCCTCTGGGGAGGGATGGTGCACCTGCCTTAACGCGGTGATAGAACGGGGAGCAGTTTGGACGCGCGCCAAAGGCAGCACCCCGGTTCGTATGGAGCCGCAGACAAACCGGGCAACAGCCGCCTTCACCTTCACGCGCAAAATCGCGAACGTTGCTATGGGCGACGAGACCATCTGGATCGGGGCTGACGAAGACCCAATCGAAATCGATCAAATCGGTCCCAGAGCTACGGAGGCGCCCCACCGCATAGGGTCCATATACGGGAGTGTCGGTGATAGTGGACGCGCTGCACTCATGTCTGGCCCGGAAAACATATCAACAGACTATGACCGACCATCGTCGGACGATCACGCGAGACAGAGCAGAGACGAGGTGATGGTGGTCACCTTGTCGACGGAACGAGAGTTGGCGTGCTCCCGAAGCGCTGTAGCCTGTCTCGCGTCCCATGAGCGGCCGCAGAACTGGTCCCAGCCGGAAACTCGGTACGTACAGTTTTGGGCATATTTGATCATTGACGTTACGAGAATCTGGGGTGTCCCTTCATTTTTCGTGGTTCGGCGCCAGTACTGGGAATTACGTGACCTGGGCTTCCCTGATAACCCTTGAGAGTCCCGCCGACTCGATCTACAATATGTGCAAATCAGGAGGTGTAACGATCCCCGATGGCGGCAAGTTGCTCCCGATGCCGGAAGTGTGAAAAATACGTGAAGGTCAACCAGGAGACGGTGTATCGATGTCTACGTGACCAAATCTGCCAGGCATTCATCTCAGGCAGACTGTGGGTCGGCGCAACCGACGAGGCGATCTAGATGAGTTTCCGAGATCGCGTGCTGTGCCCCAAATAAATAAAGAAGCGGACTGGCTCTAAGTCACTCCGACCTGCAGCAGGCTGGGGCCTGAAGTAAGCAGCCAAAGAAGATTTCAATGTAGGAGCATGCATGGACCGTCGACTGTGATCGGACAGAGCAGGAAGAGGAATCCTATCCGCTTTGGGGAATCAGCCGTGCCTACTCGGCTCTACGCGGAACTTTGGCCCGGGGCCATCACTCGATACTTTACCGAGTACCGAGACGCCTACCGACAACGCCTGTTGGACTTCTGGCCGCAAGAACTGAAGCGATGGCCAGACGTATTCTTGCTCGTGTCGCCAGTTGAAGCGGTCATTGTCGGCACCTTAGCCGCCACGTGGATCTTTGTTCGCCCCGCCGTCACCGATAGTGTCCGTATCTTTGAGGAATGGGAACATGAGACTTTTGCCGACTGGACGTTCATGACGGTGCCAGTAGAACACCGGATACAGGCCGTTGGCGCAGCGTTTCTGGAGGGCGGCAACTGGACACTCCTCGAAGAGCGGCGGTTGGCCGGCGAACTGACCATGTTCGATAGACCCTCGTATTACAGAACAGCAGAGTATGCCCATCATCTTGCAGACGGACATGTCAAGCATGCACGTGTTCGGGATTCGCAGGAAGACGGAGTCATTGACGAGGCTGTGCTCGCCCAGGTCCGGACCGATCTCGACGAATTGGAATGTTCGGACAACCCGCAGACCAGGGGAAAGAAGTTTGAAGCGGTCATGGAGGGGCTACTGATTGCTCATGGGTGCACTGTCGAACGTGGTGAGCTTGGCGAGTCAGAGCAGGTGGATCTGTTCATGGTCGATCCACATTACGCTTTGATCGAGTGCAGGTGGGAGAAGGCACCGTTAGGGCCAGAAGTGATCTCTGTCTTGATGGGCAAATTGCGTAAGAGGCCTCCGGCCGTCGCAGGGGTCTACGTCTCGATGTCGGGCTTCACAGCCGGAGCCGAAACATCGGCACGCGAAGAACGCGATAGAACAGTCGTACTTCTTGGTCGAGCCGACGTGCTTCATCTAGCTAGTGGCAGAGAAAAATTCAGGGCCTTCTGGCGAGCCCGAATGCGGGACCTGATCGTACGCTACCGATCGTGACGGTCTGTGCATCGCAGAGTAGGCGAAGTTGTGGATAAAGATGGATGCTCCGAACCAACGTGGACGTAAGAAGGCTCACGGAGCGCTAGACATGAGCGCCGTTAGCATGGACAGTCAGTTGGAGCCACGAGTTGGGCACTGTCTGGATGACGATCGTCTGACGGCTGCCAGACCTAGCAAACGGCGACAGGATGTAGGCAAGGTAGGAGACGTTGGAGAGTTGCTCTCCACTCAGCCATAGCTCTCGTTCTGTGCTGGTCGACAGCAGGTATGCAGCGCTTGTTCCGTCGGCTCATGCAGGTCCTTCAGTTCTGCATGTCTCAAGAGTCCTGGGCTCGTTAAGCGTTTTGCTCTGGTGGGGCGTCTCTCCTCGTCGTTGATTAGCCGCCACTGGGGCCGAGTGCGCCTTTTGATCCTTGAGGACCAGCGACTCTACCTAGTCGCTGGAGCCTGTGGTACGTGTCGGCCCTTGAGGACCGCCTGCGAAAGCCTCAGCACTTCATCGTCGATCCCGCGCCACGAGGGGTTCCTTACCACGGTGCGGCTGTAGGGGAGCCCGACTTCCCCGCCACACTGACTACCAAGATAGAGTCACAATGACACTGGATACAGAGATTGAGTGCGCGAGAAGCGTACTTCTGAGGAACGCAGGCGGCGAGGGGTGCAAATGACCGACGAACAGCACGATGCACGGTATCGGTAGTTTGTTGAGATAGAAGGAGAGGGAGTACAACGGGTGAGGAGATACAGTTATGACTCAGCGCCTCCCCGTTCCTCCCGCACCCGATCCGCTTGAAGCGTACTGCCGGCAGTTCGACCCTCTCTTCCGGCAACGCCCCCAACGCGACCGTTTCCGCCGCTACCTGGAAGGTCTCCTGCTGCCGACCGAGCGCAACAAGACCCTGACCGCCCTTGCCAACACCGAACCAATCGTTGGTGCGCAGCATCCTCAGGCGCAGAGCCTGCAGTGGTTCCTCTCGGAGTCCACCTGGGATGCTGCGGCAGTGAACGAGCGCTGGATTGCCGGGCTGCGTGCCGACCCGGTGACGGCGCCGACTGCGGATGGTGTGCTAGTGATCGACGAGCATGGTGACCGAAAATGGGGTAGCAAGACCGCGCATATTGGCAAGCAATACCTGGCCAACCTGGGCAAAATCGACACCGGGGTGGTGAGTGTGACCAGCCTCTGGGCCGACGAGCACCTCTACTATCCCCTCCATGTCGAGCCCTATACGCCGGCGCACCACTTCGAGCAGGGCAAGGCTGATCCGGACTTTCGGACCAAACTGGCGATGGCACTCGAACTCGTGCGCCGGGCAGTGAACGCCGGCATTCCCTTCCGTGCCGTGGTCGCAGACTGCTTCTACGGCGAGGATCATGGTGTCCAGCAAGGCCTCCGTGATCTGGGCACGGGGTATGTGCTTGCGCTCAAACCCTCGCATGCCTGGTGGCATCCGATCAACACGATTGGCTCCCTCCAAGAAGCTGCCGAGGCAGCCGAATGGAACGGGCCGACAGCATCGGGCGCGTGGGTGCGGGTCGAGCGAACCTTCCGCGATGGCCACACCGAGACGTGGTGGGCGCTGGAGGTGGACATCGGCCCGTATGGCCCCACGAAGCCGTACCGGGCAATCGTCGCAACGACCGATCCGGCGATGTTGCCAGACCACACCACCTGGTATCTCACCACCAATCTGCCCGCTCCCGGGTCAGCGCGAGCGGAGGAGACCGACGCCGTGCTGGCGGCAGACCTAGCCGAGGTTGTGCGGCTGTATGGCTTGAGAAACTGGGTGGAGCAAAGCTACAAGCAGACCAAGGGAGCGCTCGGCTGGAGCGAGTACCAGGTGCGCTCGGATACTGCCATCCGGCGGCATTGGGTCTTGGTGTGCTGCGCCTTCTCGTTTTGCTGGTACCACCATAGCCGCTCAGCCGAGAGCGGCGACCAACCAGCCAGGACGAGCCCTGTCGCCGACCAGACGACGGGGCGGGGGGAAAATGGGGAGCACGCAGCCAACCCGCCCGCAGTGCTCCTGGCCGGCCGCGCTGCGGGCTGTCCGGGCCTGGCTGGAGCCATGGATCATGCTGTGGCGCTACTGGAGAGGATGGTCCGATCAGCCCCCACCGCGTCAACTCCAGGTGCTGCTTGATCGCCTTTGTCACGGCCACGGCATTCGCCTCTACCTCAGGCCATGATCCCCCTTCAACAAACTACCG
>JAABUW010007003.1_pt1 | contig 13803 bp, 15 predicted proteins | sample 5560081 | NCBI WGS metagenome assembly JAABUW01 (sample SAMN10711882, study PRJNA513363) | rock metagenome | isolation source: Antarctica rocks | place: Antarctica: Victoria Land, Knobhead sud
ATGGTCTGCAGTCAGCTAAGGGTCTAGTACTAAAACCGCTCTGCCTTTCTACTTGTGCTGAGCCTGCACATCAGTATGCTGGAGCAGGGCTTTGCAATGGCATACGGGCTGTGCCTACCATCACTTCTCTTGTCAGGCTGCATCTCAGCGTCCTGAACCAGAACCCAGATTGGCAGCCACTAGCACAGCTTTCAGGCCTTCAAGACTTAGCACTGCAATTCCAACAGGACATGTCTTCCTGTGCTCAGGTGCTCATCAGTAACTGCGCTGACTTGCAACGTGTGGTCACACAAGACACGTGAGCAATGCACAGCTGCTTGCTGAACAATTGTAGGTTCACTGATGGGTACTAACCAGCTCTTTTCAATCCCAAAGTGTCTATCTTACTCTGCAAAGGTTCACTTTACAGTTGACATCTGAACTCAGAAAAGCCCTGGGACAGTCAAAACGTCTTTCTGTACTGAGGAAATGTTTTATATTGTATGGCTTTCATGGCGTGGCTGTGCATACGTAGGACCTTGTCGACGTTTCCTGCATTGTCAAGGCAACGTTACCTGAGCATGAAAAGCCAGCAACAAAGCACACCCCATTGCTCAACACCTGCACCCTTGCTTACTTCAATGGCATTTTAGATTTTGTTGTCTCTTGAAATTTTTATGTTACTTCCTTTAAAAAGCAAATGACACTTGTGGCGGTAAGCACAGGCCTGCAGTCTTAATGCATGCATGAGAGGGGAAATCAGTTGAATTGAGTTTTGCCCCAGTTATACGGGAAGAAGGCAATGGATGAATTCAGATCTGACCCAATTAAAAAGTGAGAAGGCAATGGATGAATTGATTTCTGCCTGTCAGTCATACAGTGAGCAGGCAATGGATGAACTGAGTTCTGCCCCAGTTATACAGTGAGAAGGCAATGGATGAAAGGGCAGCTTGCTGACCTGTGGGCTTGCCGTCCCGGAAGGGAGAGTTTGCAAAGAGGGCAGTGGCCACAGGCTGCAGGGCTAGCCCTATCCTGCCCTTCTCCACCATGTCTTGCTCGCTCTCAAAGTCAATGTTCACCTGCACAGCATGCCATGCATCATAGCATGCATAGCATGGATGTATCCTATGGACGTGATGCATGTTGGGCGGAGGCAAAGCTGTGAACTTCTTTTGGACAATGGCAACAGTGTCTGGCACATGATGAGGGCAGTGCAGAACAGGGCAGGGCAGGGCAGGGCAGGAGAAGGCAGGGCAGGACAGGACCAGACGGCAGGGGCACAATCAGACACAACACATAGAGGCAAGGCAGGACAGCAGGGAACAGGGCAGGGCAGCAGAGAACAGGGCAGGGCAGCAGGAGACAGGGCGGGACCCAGGGCTGGGCCGGGGCAGGCTGGGACAAGGCAGGATGGACATTGCAGGGCAGAGCTGAGCAGGGGCTAGATGAAGCAGTGCAGGGCAGGAGAAAGGGCAAGATGGACAGGCAAGGGCAAGGCAGGGCATTGTGTGCTGGCGCTGACCTGGATCGTGGTGGATCTGAACATCATGTCATGGCCTAGTGTCCCTACTTTGGGCATATACTCCCGCATGATCCTGCACTCAAACTGGTATATGTTATGTACTGCCACTATGAGACTGGCAGCTGCACACACCAAGTGCAGTTGGGTTTGAAACAACAGACCAACTTTGGCTCAAAAGAAATTGTTTCCTCAGTCTTGGTTGAGGATCACAGCCTCAGACAAGTACAGCTGTCTGGCCTGGCTGCTGTTATACCAAACATGCACCAAGACCTATGCCAGGCATGCAAAGACAGAAGACAGCATGAACATATGCTGCCTTGAGTCTCCACCATGGTCTGCATGCTTATGCACCAGCCATTCAACCAAACTTGTCTTTGGCTGGATGCTCTGTAAGCAGTCAACAGATGCTACTGCAAGATGCAATCACATCATTTGGACTGCTAGGATTCACTGCAGCTGACAGACTGCATGAATTTTGCTTTCATTCCTTGCAAGGGAATCAGGCTTATGTGGGAAGACGCAGAGGCATGAAAAAGAACTTTGCTGTTCGGTTGACTTGCAACAATGGATGCTGATGGGCGAGAGTGCTGGCAGGCAAAAGCACTCAGTTTACCTGTATCGGTTTTTGGGCATGATTGGCACGTCCTTGACTGCCCACTTGGGGTCAAACCCTGCTGTCAAGAAGGCAATGCCCAACTCCTTGGCCATAGTCTTGATCTGCAAAGCCATGCATAATAGTAATAATAAGAATAATAACATCGCTTTCCAGTACGTGCAGGACAAGTCTTGTCTTTCCAAAGCAGTCTGTCTTGCGCATCTCTACAAGTTTCACCAATTTGTCATGCATGCAGAATCACTTGTAATTTGTTGAAGTGCTTCTGTGCTGCAAAGCAATCGAGCATACTGCTGTCTAAGGGTTTGGAGAGCTGTACGTTCAAAACTGATGTGCATTTCATCTGCAATAGCCACTACCGCATAAAAATAAACTCCAATGTCATTCCAACAACTTTGTCAAGACATCATAGGTGCAACTGTCATTGAAGGATGATATGGCGCCAGTCTGCATCAGAAGACATGCATCCAAGTAGGCAACCAGGCCATGCTTGCTCATAAAATGCATAAGCACAAAAGCAGACATGCAAAGCCATGCAGATGCAGGCAGGAAACATCATGAGTAGTAAACTCATGCGCACATGTGAACAAAAGCACCGTCACGGCTGTTTTCACATCACGTTGTGACATTGAGTGCGTCCGTGCAATTAGCAACAAAGGTGTATGCAAGAGTGTGGGCAAGAGTGTACGCAGTCCTTACTTTGAATACATGTGGACTCTGCTGTGCAGCAGCAATGTTGAGACGGTGTGCGTCAATAGCAATTGCCATGCCTTCTGAATATGAATGGCAAAAGGCATGCATACTGCATTCATATTGCTAAATGCAACTCGCGCATTGCAACATGTGCATTATGCATGCATGAGCAAGCTGTAGAAACCGCACAAATTGCTCATCAGTGCACACCTGGTACAGATGGCTGTTGACTTCTGAGCATGTCTTATGCAAAGTGTCCACAGGTGCCCCGCTCAGCTCAAACTGGCCTCCTGGCTCAATGGTCACACTCTGCCCATCTAGAACAGCCCCAATGATATACTGCCCCTCCATGATTGGCTCCCATCCAAACCGGCTGCACAGGCCTTCCAGAAGAGCTTTGATGCTGTTATAGTCTATGCGCTTGTGGTCTGACAAGTTGTAGCCCAGCTTCTCATGCTCTGTGCCAAACCTGCAGCATGCTGCAAATGTGCCGTGCGGAAACAAGATTGCGCATGGCAGCAGTGTGTATGTTTTGAGGCTGAGCATTACACCAACTCTGCTGCTTGAAGATATTGCAATGCATATTAAGTCCGCTCACCTCCATTTCTCTTTTGGTCTGCACCCCGACCGCATATACTGCACCAAGTCAGTTTTGGTCAATTGCTGAACTGCCGGCTGGGCAGCCACAGCACACGTGCTTCTGGCTGGCCGTCGACATCTCTGAATGCGAGACTGTTGTAGGACAAGGACTTTTTGCTTGCATGTCCCCGGACACCGCAAAGAGTGCGTCGATGCGCCGCTATGCATGCGTCCAGCGCAGCTTGCCAGACAAGTCGCCCCGCAGACAGCAGCAAGCAAGGGTCAGGATAGAGGCGCTCCACAGCAATGCTGTCGATTCGACATGCTTTCCGGCGCTACAAGGTCACGACAATGTTGCCTTCTGGTTTCATAGCAACTCATTTGGCCATGGTGTTTTGCAATTTGGTAATCTGAGAAATAGCCTGAATATATTTATTCGAAACTTGGACACTTTAAATGCACAAAGCGAGCAAAGCCAAAAGGACAACGAGTGCAACTGAAGTTCTTCATGGGCAACACAGTCTCATCTGTGTGGCTAAGAAGTGTTCAATTTGCCAAAATAACATCTTGCAGTCTGTCAAGGGCTTGAATGCATACATTATGGAGCCCCATGTGTGTGCTCAGTTTTGCAGCACTCCGCACAGCAGAAATTCTTGCAGATGATTGCGAAGCCTGGTGGTCTCAGGAATGGCCTAGGCTGTGCCTGTCGCGTGAGGCTTTGTGGGCCTCAAGTGGGCAGAAGCAATGCATTGCCTGATTAGGTCAGTGACGTCCGCCTGTGCTCCGAGACATGTCATGGTCAAACTGACCAGGTGTATAGAATCGCTCCAAGACAAGCTGTATGCAAGCACAGTCGCTGGTTTCCCGATCAAGCACCGTGCATTTGCTGTCAACCAGACATCTTTCGCCGGCGCGTTTCCACGCTAAAAAAGTGCTCTGATGCAAAAGCAGCAAAAGCGACGAGTGTTTGGTCAACAAGTTCCTTGGCAAGTCAGCGTTGGTGTTGCATTCGCCGTGACTGTTATCTGCTGCGCAAAGCGACGAAGACACAAAGGCAAGCGCGAAAGAGGGAACAGGACAAACGCGTCAGCAGCAAACACCGAGCAGGTTGGTTAAGGCTTTGCTTGCAATACTGCACCTCGCCGAGGACGTAGGCCTCAGCCGTCACAATACAGCCAGAAGTTCCTCCCAGAAAACATGTTTTGCGCTGTCACAGGTTCCTGGTAGGCGGAAAACAGAAGAATTCAAAGATCTTAGGCACACAGGCAAAGCTGTCGCCAAAGACTGCCATCTTCCTCCTTTGCGAGTAATTGTGGTAGATGAGGCCCTCAGTTGCACTGTCCAGCAGCTCTGGCATATCATTTGCAAGCCAGACTCATCATTTCAAAGCACAATACATAGGCTGTCAAACAACCGGGAAATCCAGTATGGTCACTGGCACCAGGAAGGTATGCATCGGGCTAATTGAATGAGGTGATTTGCAACGGAGCTTCTGCAGGTGCATTAAACGCTGCCAGGCTAGTCAACTACAAGCAGTTACCTAGCGTTACTTAAGCAGACTTTGCTGCAGATTACAGGCAATCCTACCCGACTGCCAATGCACACTCTGCCACCTGTCACTATGTCAAACAGCATGACTGCATACCATGCTTCCTTGTCCAGCTTTGTGAAGCACACGACATGCACAGCATCCTCGTGGTACAACATCCACAAATGCTGTGTCATGCACTGGATCTCATTTAGGCAGTGAGCCACATAGGGTCAAAGCTATATGTACCTTGCCCCTCCTAGGGGCAGACACATCTTGCATGAACCAAACATTGCTGTGGCCTGCAGATGGGGAGCTTGTCAGAAAGGAAACATACATCAACCCTTTGAAGAAGAACAACCTTGGGCCTCGGGAAGCCTTTTGCATAGACCAGCAGTGCTGTATACACCGCAACCCAGCAGGCTTTGTGCTGGAGCGTAAGGTCTACACTCCCCAGGTAACATTCATTTTGTTCAGAGAATGTGACAACATCAACCCTTTCATTGACTTTAGCGTACACTTCGGCCCTACCAGCAAGCCTGAATGATTGTTTGGTCATTTGAAGTGCAAAAGCCTCAGGCTTCAGACCTGCAGCAAGGACACACAGCAGATGGTTTGTGCTTCATACCAGTGGTTGCTGTGAAGCTGCATTGACCATAAGCATAAATGTTGTAATGAAACAATTCAGGGGCATGTGCTGCATACTAGCATTCTGTCGAGCTGCCAATGTGCAAGATGCAAGCTGGCTGACCTTTGCTGACAGCTGTGTGAGCATGGCAATACGTGCTAGCGTCAGTCTTGATATTGTACGGTCTAATGTTCAAAACAGTTGACAGCATGCTGCAAACTTCAATAACACCAATGTTTGAGCAGATCAGTGAATCCCCTACTCTCAGAATTGTACAGTTGCATGCTTTCTGGGCAAAGTTTTGCCTGCATAAAGCAGGCAAAACAATCAGCTCTGGATGCATGCAACATGCACACCAAATGCGTTTGTCCTTGTTTTACGCAAGACGTAACAAACGCCGTTTTCAGGTCTCAACAAGCTGCTGTGAGGGCTGCGAATTGTTTTTTGTTTTGCATCACAGAAGTTTAGTGTTCATATGGATAGTGTCAGCACCATGATGCACAACAAAAGGTGTTCCTATATGAGTCTTTCTGTGTTTATATGTGTCTGTCTGTGCTTATATGTGTCTGTCTGTGCTTACGTGTGTCTGGTTATGGCTTGGTGGCAGCTTGCACAGTTAGTGCAATGGTGTTCCTACATGAGTCTGTCTGTGCTTATATGTGTCTGGTTATGGCAGGTGGTCTTTGCTGGCAGCTTCCACCATCAGCTGCAATGGTGTCCCTATATGTGTCTGTCTGTGTTCATATGTGTCTGACTGTGCTTATATGTGTCTGTCTGTGCTTATGTGTGTATGTTTATGGCAGGTGCCCTTTGGTGGCAGTTTCCACAATCAGGTACAATGGTGTGCCTGGATGGAGCCTGGATCAGATAAGGTCCGCCTGCAAATCAGCTGTGATGTCGTCTTCACCAAGAAGTGGGTGCCTGTCAAGAACATCATCAACTCCTCCTCGATTGAGGTGAGCTCATGGCTCTGATCCTGATTTTCTTCTGCTGAACCCAGCTTCCTGTTGGTGTGATTTCTACAGTGTTGCTGCACTATGACTCAGCCTCATAGTGAGTATTTTGTTGCTGCACCACAAACCTCTCATTAGGGTAGAGGGACGACAGGGAGGCCAAGTGCACTTCACCCTTGAGCTTTGCATTGATCAATGCCAAAGTGCATGGTCTACTCCCTTCTTGCTGTATAGAGACCGTCTTGCGCGCCCAATTGGGCTGATGCCTGAGTTGTTGCTCACAGCTGACTGACATATGTTTGTTGATTGCTTGTCAGTCGAAGCTGATGCCTTATGCTGCTTTTCCAGCGTCCAAGCATCCTCAGGCACTTGTACCTCTGCAACTCACTTTTACCTCTGAAATTGTGTCAAAGCCTCTAGCTGAGTACGTCGTTGCCATCCTGTTCCTTTCTGATTCAATGTAGTTGTGACTGGCCTGTTGTACGTGCCAAAATTCGATGGTTGCCAGCATAAAATCACATTTCTGCGAAGGCTAAGGCCCTACCCCATGAATGGGGCATCGGCTCTTGTCATCCTGTTCCTTCTAGCCTTCCATTGGGGTTGCGCATGTTAGTCATGCGCCAACTTTTTGTCACTTGTGCGCCACGGTGGCGTGAATCAGCAAATATGAGGTGCATGCATGCAAGACAGGCTGCTCTGGAGACACAAGACTTGTCCTGCCCGCACCTAGCTCATCATGAGCTACAAAGCGTGTTTATTATTATTAATGTTAGTATCATTATTGTCACTATCACTAATATTATGCCTGCAGGGTATGGAGAGGTTTTACAAGATGTGGCTGCAGCAGCTGCACCACCACCTGGGCCTGCTCAACAGCCCCAGTCACTCAGTCGCGACTCGATCTCCTCAGGGGCACTCTCAAACAGCCCTGAAAAAGAAGAAGAAGAAGAGGGTTGCTGAGCCTGCGCCATGGAACACAGAGGCGCTGCTGTCCTGGGTGACTGTGTTGGCAATGCTGTGCTGGCTGGTGTATCAGAGCTATAGGCAGGCTCAGAATCCTCATGGCATTCAGAGCAGTCCCTTCAGAATGTGGTCCAGCAACAGCAGCGCTTTGCCAAGTAGTATGATTCCAGCAGTACATTACCACTGAGCTGCACATCTGCTCATGTCGTCAATTGTGACTTCCTTACTTGTGTGTACAGCAGTCGTTAGCAGTGCTTTTTGGGCAGCAGCATGTTTGTGTATGGTGCAGCATTATGATTAGGCTGCAAATTGTTTGTACGTGCAATGTTGTAGAAGCTTCAGACAGTGAGGGGAACATAACAAGTTGCCAAAACAGGTGTAGATGGTCATAAGCCATACAATGAAGGCATGAAAGTACACAAGGACTATTTGAACAGTTTGATGGCACAGATGTTAAAAGTATACTAGCTAGACTATAGACTTGGCCATCAAGTTCTCCTATAAGTCTAAGACGTCCAACTTGGGTATTTTTCTGAGTTTTATGCTGGTGGGTCTTTGTCACATTAAGGAGAGCAACAATTGTGCTACGGTTTCGCAGCCTGAGAGTTGAATTATGTTCTCACCCAGCCGGGACTTGGTACATAGATCGCCTGTTCACTCAGTGTTGACTACAGGCCAGAAGCCAACATTTTATGGTGGGCCTATTCAGTGCAGAAATGGAGTCTCAGATGCTCAGCAGTGCGGTTTCGCTTGTAAGCTAGAAATGTAGTTTTGGGTTTCGTTGGTACTTTGAATCTCAGACACACGCTTTCAAGCTGCAGAGCCTGATAAAAAGCCTAATATAACTCTATTCAGGTTTTCCAACGCGTTACAAAAAACCCCCCCAGAAACTTGAAACCCCCAAGGTCTCCGGCATCAACATGGCTTGAAGCAATTTGATACGTATACGAGCACAATCCTGCTCTTTTAACAACTTGCAGTTGCATATACCGGTGGGCACACACAGCATTGAGATGGCTAACATGCTTGCAAGTGAAGCAGCATGCGTGGGAGGAAAAGCAACCTGGCGATTTGCGATATCGATACACGAACAGTCCAAGCAGCGAAAGCCCAGCACCACGACTGTTTGACGCTGAATCCACTATCCCCTGATGAAGAGCGTCGCGCAAATGAAAATACAAGCAATTCGTCGGTGTGTATTTACAGTGTGTGAGTAGCGGGAGTCATTTTGTGTGCTGTCTAGCGCTAGCTGCTGTCACAATTAACGGCAACAGAGATAAGGTAGGGCTAGATCCCTACTCTGGCATCATGTTAATGCCTAAATGCTACGGAGGAAGAATGTCCACTGCAGTGGATGAGTCATGGTAACGCCTAAACTTAGGCCCTAAAGCAATGATGCAATGACTGACATGCAAGTACATGTACTTGTACAGTCAGCGCCAGAAAATCAGAATTGAAATCCTGGTATACTGTCTTGGTCATTGCAAACACTCATGCTAGTAGTACTAAGCATGATCTAAGACACTCTTTACTCCATCACCACAAAATATGAATGAGTCCAAGCCAACAGCAATGAAGCCTTCTTATGTGAAGCAAGCCAGAGAAAAAGAAGCCTGGCTGGTGAAAGGGGTTGCTGGTGGACCAGAGTTTTCGACACCTGAATTTGCTTGAGACAAAACGCTCAGAATTTGGCAACCAGGTAAGTTGATCACAGTAGGTGCTTTGCCATCTGAGAAGTGCAGACCAACACTGCCTGAGCCATCGCCTGACTGCCCATTGACATCCAGAGTGGATGACACACCATTCACAGAGAACGCAGGTGTGGTATCAAAATCACTACCCACAACAGGGCTGCATGCAAAGTTGTGGCAGTTGGTGTTGAACAGAAGTGAGCCTGTCTCAACTTGTGCTGAGACAGTCTGCCCAGATGGGATAGTAATTGATCCAGAACCACCATTGAGGTTGATGGTGTTTAATTCAGAGGTGGTGATGCTGGGGGTACTGCCCAGGACAAAGCTGATCGTCGTGGTTGGACATGTGGCTGGACAAGTGCAAGCAGGCACACACTGAGCACCACACTGTACGTAGCCCGAGGCGCACATACTTGAACATTGGCCTGCTGTACAAACAGCCGTTGCACCAGTCGGTGCTGAGCATACGTTGCCGCACGATCCACAGTTGTTGATATCGGTCTGGGTCTTTACGCATTTGGTGCCAGTCCAGCAACAGCTCTGTTTGGCAGCTCCACTTGTGCAGCTTTGTGCATTAGGACAGCTGCAGTCGTTACCGCATCCAGCTTCGACACAACAGCCTGCATAACAAAGACAATATGGTTGTAGTGTTAACAACGTTGATGACCAGTAACCTCCTTATTCGCATGCCATATCCCTGCGAGTCTGCTCGCAAGGAACCAAACCTGTCGCACATATCAGAAAAGGCATGACAGCAAGTTCGGCAGGCACGAGAGGACCCTTGTCACAGGTGCATCACGACTTGCTTGTGATCACGAGAGTAGACAGCTTCGAAGCTTTGAATTCAGCGCCATATGTGCACACGGGAGCACAAATTCGAAGGATGACTTGGAGAGTGATATTAATGCCAAGAGGATGGGACACACCGTTTTCAAGCTGCAAGTAGTGCAACGCACACAGACAACCTGACATTAGCTTTTCGAGCTCCGAACAAACTAAGACAGACTTGGATGGCATCACGCAACAAGAAGGCGTGCCTCGCAACACAGCAAGTTGCAGTGAACGCGTACCAGTAAACATAGCGGCTGCCAAGATAAGAGCAACGTGACGCACACGCATAGCTTTTGTGTCCATGAGATTTTTACACTGCACACAAGAGTGATGATCAGTACAGCGGTTTTTCGAGTGACAGGTTGTCACTGAGCTAGGGAGTGCAAAGAACACTACTGTTCTCGCTAAATCTCGTCTGCGAGACGCACGAGTACATACCTGGAAGGCCACTTGCGTGTCGTGCTGATACTTTTTCTCCTGTAGATGCCGTGCGCGGCGTCTGGGTTGTCCCTTTTGCTTATTTATTATCCAGACTCGTTTCATTCAGTACTTTACAGTCTGGGAACGTGACTCATCATACCCCTTGAGGAGAACGTGGTTGTGCAACTGGTGGGAGTTCTAGAGCCTCAGGTCCCGTTGTTGGTGGTTTGGGAAACATGACGAGAAGGGCTAGCAGCGCTGACCTCTAGATCTAGAGATTAGGATGGTGTAAAAGGGGCAGTCAGAAAGAAATTGTTGATCTTCAACCGCGCGCTTGCATGAAGCAGTGGCGACGTTGTTCTCTTAGTCATCGCCGTGGTTTGGGTCTCGACCATCTGTCAGTCTCGATAGTCAGTGAGTGACCACCTAGGTTAGACCTGAACTTGATGAGTGAAAACAATAACTCATTGTTTTTACAATGAGTGCTTCAGAAGCACTGAATCTTATGTCACGAAGGTACGAGCTCAAGGCCATATGGATCCATGGATGACACGCATGACATCAGACTCAAAAATTGTGTCCAGAAACATGAAGGTACCATTTGTCCTTTCCATGCTGTTCAGCATTAATGGCTATGTATATAATGGGTTACTTTTCACACCCGCTCTGCTAGCACACCGGACATGTATCTGAGATTCAACCTATCAAGAAAAGCTGCCTCCTCGAGCAGCTGCGCACCTCAACACACCCAATGTGCTCATATTCTATAGCACATGTGCTGTTGGTGATCTTGCTTGTTTAGATTTTGTTGATGGTAGGCTTGTTCCCGACTCCCACCATTGCAAATCGGACTGAATGAACAATTTCATAGGCCTGGGGCTCACATTCATGACGTCCTCTCCTTCGAGCTGAAGTCTGCAATAACTGGGTTGCACATTTGACCAAAGTGTACACTCAGTAGACATGATTGGCAAGCTGTATTCCAGAGGTCAGGACTGTGCAAGTTGCCCAGCCACAATATCAACAGTGTTGAGATACAGTGATAACATGTATGCAATCGGTCTGAGCTGCTCAGACGTCACCCAAGCTACATCTTCTTCTCTTGCATGAGCTGTCCATCACTTGGTACTGGCCTGCGGCACGCACGAATAAACATATCAGCGAGTGCCGTTCTGGTGAAATGCAACACAACATCCTGTCAGCTGCCACGTGTGCACATGCTGCTAAAACTTGCATTCGACTCTAGTTGTGGCCAAAGACTATGACCTGTTTGTACTGAAGTACAAGAGGTCTGAGTGCCAGTTGCCATCTCATTGTGACGACATCCATGACTAAGAACGGCCAGCTCGGTGGGTGCATTTTTGCCTTCATGCGTCAAAATATCATGTCTCACCTTGCAAAGGCCAATCTGGCAGCATTTGGGGATGTCACTCCTCTGAAGCTGCCTTTGCCTGCACCGTTGCCTTCATCTCCCTGCCTAGAGGTTTCCCAGTTGTTCCGTCCCATGTACTGATCTGAACAAGCTTCAAACACCTGGCTGAGCGCCTGCTGAACATGACTCATCGGCTGCCCAGTCAGCTGCAGGTGTGACTGTGAATCCGACTCAGGCTTGTAATCAGCCTCAGGAGCCTGATGAGGCTCTGCAGGAGTCTGCTTGCAAGGGCCTTGCTGCAGAGCCTCCATGCTGTCTGTGTGTGGCTTTGCACCAGTGTGACTGCTGTGATGAGTCACCTCCCGAAGCTGAAAGAGCAGCTGCGGTGTGCTTCTGCTCTGACCCTGCTGAGACCCCTCTTTGATGCATGGGACCCCCAAGAGACCCTGCTGATTCTGAGCCACTGGACCACAGCATTGATGTGTTGAGTGATGGCTCTGACTGACAGCTGGTTTGTGCTGCTGAGTCTCCTGAGGGTGAATCTCGACTTGATGACTCTCAGATGGTTGATCCTGTCTTGATCTCTCATATGAGGCATGTCTTGACCTATGCTGACTCATCTGACGGGACTGGGGTAAATCAAATGTTGACTCATGCTGACTCATCTGGCTTGGTTGCGGTGAGTCATATTCTGACTCATGCTGAGTGCGGCCTGCCTGGCTTGCCATGGCAACCCTGCTCTGCAAGCTGTGCTGCAAGGTGGTCTTTGCACGCTGTGCCTCTGCAATGTACACGCCCATGTTCCTCTTCAGGCTGTGGTTCTCACTTGCTAGCCTGCACAGCACACACACACAAGGGGCGAGTCAGTCGTGAGTCACAAGGGGCGATTTGGTCATCAGGCACAAGAAGCGATGCGGTCATAATCACAAGGGGCGCTTGGTCATTAGTCACAAGGCGCGATTTGGTCGTTAGGCACAAGGGGCGATTTGGTCATTAGGCACAAGGGGCGATTAGTCACAGGGGGCAATTTGGTCATCCGTCACAAGGCTCAGACATTTGGTGCGTCATATGCTGCAAGCTGATTTGTCCTTGTTGCAAAGTTGTTGCAGCTGGGAGACAGAGCAGCGTCGGAGCAGCTGCTGATGGTGTCAACTGACCGTTTGACTGCGTCAAAACTTGGAAGTGCAGAGAACATACAGCTACTTGCATGCTCGACAATTCAAATTGCGCTTGCATCATAAAGAGGGTTGATCATCTGCCCAGAATGCTTGAGCAACAGCACATGATCTATGCAGTTGCTCTGATGCACCTAAGCGCCATTCAAGCACCACAATACTTTAAACATTAGATGCTGTGGGGAACACGGCTTGAGACATGCTGAGTCATGTCAAGTCACAGAAACAGGGTGACTAACATTTCCAGCTGGCGGTCCATGTGAAGGCACTTCTCCATGGCCATGTGCACATGGGCCTGGGCCTTCCTGCCAACAGCCCTTGAGGGCTGTTTCCTGTTGGCCTGAGCCTGAGCCAGCTGAGCCTTCAGGTGAGCGATCACCTGCCTGTCTCGCACCTACATTTGGACAGACAGTATTTGACTCAACTCCTGTTGTCCCGTATCTACATTGACACGACGGTACAGATGCGGCTGGGTAATCACACATGTGTTGAGCTGAAAGGACAGGCGCGACTGTTGCTTGCGTGTGCAGTTGAAATGAGAGCACAGATGTGACTTAGTGAGTCACATCTGTGACTTGTCACATATGCATCAAGCTGAGACTACAGATATGAATGTGGTCCTTACACAAACACGCTCCAAAGACATATCATGTCCTGTGAACCAGTAGTGTGACAATGTAGCTTACTTGCACAGTATGAACACGACTTCAGCGCACTGCGCACTTTGCAGAATCAGGTTTTGCACTAAACAATAATAGTACATGCACTGATGTATGTACACACGAAGCATGCTGGGTGTAGGCCGGTACTTGTATGTATGGCTCTGCGTTGGCAGCCTGGCGTCTGAGCGTGTGTG
>JAABUW010007007.1_pt1 | contig 13795 bp, 13 predicted proteins | sample 5560081 | NCBI WGS metagenome assembly JAABUW01 (sample SAMN10711882, study PRJNA513363) | rock metagenome | isolation source: Antarctica rocks | place: Antarctica: Victoria Land, Knobhead sud
GTAAAGCGGCCGCGGATGGCGCTCAGATCGATCATCGCGACAGGCTACAAAACCGCTCCGTGACCGGGAATCCCCCTATGGCGAGAAGTCCCACCCGATTCGGCTATTTCCTGACGGGCCCTTAGCTGCGGCGAACACAGCGGAAGCCGATATGGGACGTCGGACTGTCGGCGGTTTGAGGCTGGCGGGCGGGCGGGCGATATCGCCGGCAATAGTTGGGAGCGCACAAATGCGAGCCGCCCTTGATCGCGTAAGCGGCGGTGCCGGGTGTGCCGGGCGTGCAGCATGAACGCGTGGGTTTGCCGCTATTCCACGGCGTCATGGTCCACTCCCAGACGTTGCCGATCATGTCGAACAGCCCATAGCCGTTGGCCGGAAACGCCGACACGGGCGAGGTGCGCGAGAACCCGTCTACCGCGACTTGTTTGAGCGGAAATCGACCGTGCCACGTATTGGCCTGGGGCACTCCACCGGGAATGAACACGTCGCCCCACGCGTAGTCGCCCGCCTCACGACCGCCCCGAGCGGCAAATTCCCACTCGGCCTCCGTCGGCAGCGACTTGCCCGCCCAGGCGGCGAAAGCCGCCGCGTCCGCCAGGGCGATGTGGACCACCGGGTGCTGCGGCTCGGCAGCCCGACCGTCGGCTTGCGGAAAGCGCCAATGCGCGCCGGGTCGATAGATCCACCAATCGGCGGGGCCGCGAGGCGGAGCGGCCGGCGGCGTAAAAACGGCCGACCCGGCGACGAGTAGCGTGGGATCCGCGCCCGGGTAATCCGCCGGAGCCGGGCAGCGCTCGGCGAGGGTGGTGTAACCGGTGGCTTCCACGAAGGCGGCGAAATCGGCATTCGTGACGGGCGTGCGGTCGATCGCGAAGGGGCCGACGGTTTCGGTATGAGCCGGCGCTTCCTCCGGGTAATGGCGATCCGAGCCCATGCGGAACGTGCCGCCCGTCAGCGCGATCATCGACTCACGTGAGGCCCGCATCGACGATGAATTGCTGGCCGGTACACCCCGCGGCCTGGTCGGAGGCGAGGAACAGCGCCATTGCCGCGACATGCTCCGGGAGCAGGCGGAGTTTGAGCGCTTGGGTGGCCATGAACTCGGCCTCCATCTCCGGCGTACGCCACAAGGCGAGTTGGCGCTCGGTCGCGACGGCGCCGGGCACGATGCAATTGACGCTGATGCCGGCGCCGCCGAGTTCGCGCGCCATTGTGCGGGTCAGACCGATGATCGCGGCCTTGGCCGTCGTGTAGCCGACCATGCCGGGGCGGCCTTTCATCCAGGAGGTGGAACTGAACAGCAGGATGCTGCCGGCACCGCGGGCGACCATGCCGCGCGCGACGGCCTGGCTGGCGAAGAACTGGTGGTCGAGGTTGAGCGCCAGGCGGTCGCGCCAGGCTTCGGGTTCGATGTCGAGCATGTCGTGGCGCTGATCGTTGGCGGCGTTGTTGACGAGGATGTCGATGGGGCCAACCGCCTCGATCGTGCCGCGCAGGGCGGCGATGTCGCGGAGGTCGCAATGGTGGAAGTGGGCGCCATGGGTGGCGGCGAGCGCATGGCCGGCTTCGTCCTGGATGTCCAGGAAATGCACGGTCGCGCCCTGTTCCGCGAAGGCCGGCACCATGGTGGCGCCGATGCCGGTGGCGCCGCCGGTCACGACGACGGTGCGGCCTTCCAGGCTGGCGTAGCGGACGGCCGCCATCAACGAACCGTGCCGCTCAGGGCCTCCGTCCAACCTTGGGTCTTGAGGTCGCTCATGATCCGCCACTTCAGGATTTCGCCGATCAGCGCGCGCTTGGTGGCCTCGTGGGCCGGGTCGTCCCAGAGGTTGTGGAGTTCTTGCGGATCGGCCTGCATGTCGAAGAGCTGGCCTTCCTCGGTGTCGACGAAATGGACGAGTTTCCACTGGATGTCGCGGATCATCGTCATGAAGGCGGTGCCGTGGAAGATGCGGTCGCCGGCATGTTCGGCGAAGACGAAGCGGCGCTTCTCGATCGCGGCGTCGGTGAGGTGCGGCAGCAGCGAGCGGGCTTCCATCCAGCTCGGCGCGACGAGACCGGCGAGTTCGAGGATCGTGGGGCCGAAATCGAACAGCGAGACGAGGTCCTCGATCGTGCGGCCGGCGGTGACGCGGCCGGGTCCCCAGACGATGGCGGGGACATGCACGCTCTGCTCGTACATGGACCACTTTTGGCTGTGGCCATGATCGTTGAGGCAGTCGCCATGGTCGGAGGTGAAGATGATGATCGTGTCCTGCAGCACGCCGCGCCGCTCCAGTGCCTCGATCAGCTTGCCGATTTGGGTGTCGATCATCGTCACGTTGGCGAAGTAGTGCTCGCGCTGGCGGCGGAGCTGTTCCGGGCTGGGATCGTCGAGATGGACGACGGCGTCGTGGTCGTTGTTCAGATGCTGCCGGCGCAGGGCCTTCAGCGGGGCGGGCTGGCTGTCGATGTCGGCGCGGTCGATGATGGCTTCGGGTAGGTCGCGATCGGCATAGAGCGCGAGTACATCGGCGGTGGGGTCGTACGGCGGGTGCGGGCCGGGGATGCCTATTTCGAGGAAGAACGGTTCGGTGCCGCGCCAGGTGTCGATCCAGTGGCAGGCGAGGCCCGGCACGAAATTGTCGGAGTGCAGCTCCGGCGGGGCCTCCCAGACGAAGGCGCCGAGCCGTTCGCGGTAGTCATCGCGGCGGCGGTAGGTGAGGCGGCTGGGCTTCTCGACGCCCTTGATGAAGAACGCCTTGTCCCAGTTGTCGAGGAAGTAGGGCAGCGCCGGGTTGGCGCGGTCCTTGTTCTCGACGACGTGGCGCTCGTGGAAGCCGTAGGACGCCTCGAACGGTGACGTGTGCATCTTGCCGACGTTGACGCAGTGATAGCCGGAATCGGCGAGCTGACGCACCCAGGTGTGGGTCCAGCGCTCGTCGTTCCGGTAGACGCCGGTCGTGTGCGGATACAGCCCGGTGAACAGGCTGGCCCGCGACGGCGCGCAGGAGGGGGATGTGACATACATGCTCTCGAACAGCACGCCCTCGCGGGCGAGGCGGTCGAGATTCGGCGTCAGCATGTAGTCGAAGCCGGCGGCGGCGATCGTGTCGAAGCGCTGCTGGTCGGTGATGACGAAGACGATGTTGGGGCGCGGGCTCATGCGGATACGAACAGCTTGCCGTCGTACCATTGCGAGGGCGACAGCGCCTCCTTGAGCGTGCCGAACGCCTTGAACATGTCGTTGAAATTCTGGAACCAGCCGTCGACGGTGCCGTCCTGCGTGAGCTTCACCAGATCGGCCGAGGTCAGCAGCTTGACCGTCTGTGCGAGCGCCCGGACGCTGTCCACCGGCGCACCCAGCATCGCAGCCGAGAGTTCGACCGACCGCTCGACATTGGCGACCCGGTAATCCATCGCCCGCTTGATCACACGCACGAAGCGGCGGACCAGCTCCGGATTGCTCTTCAGCGTCTCGTCGCGCGCCACGAACGTGTTGGGGAACGAGATCTTCGGGTAGAAATCCTCGTCCGCCGACAGCTCGTGCAGCCCCGGCACGCGGCGCTTGATGACCTCGATCAACGGATACCAGATGCCCGCGCCGGCGATCTGCTTGGACGAGATGGCCGCCACGATCGTGCTGGGGTCCATCGGCACCATGTCGATGTCGGCGATCGTCATGTTCGCCTTGGCGAGCGTCAACCGAAGGATCATCTCGCCGGACGTTCCCTGCGGCACGCCAACCTTCTTGCCCCGGAGATCCTCGATCTTCGGATACTCCGGCAGTGCGATGACCCGGTCGCTGAAGGTCAGCAGGTTGACCGCGACCACCTTGGTGCGACCACTGGCCGGCAGCCAGAGCGCGCCCGGCCCGATCGCCCCGAAATCGAGGCTGCCCGCCCCCATCGCCTGGATCTGGATCGGACCGTTGGTGAACACCTTCACGTCCGGCACCAGGCCCTCGGCTTCCCACATCTTCTGGTCGGCCGCGATCGCCGGCAGGCTCGCGTTCTGATAGTCGGCGATGTAGCCGAGCCGGACGGTGTCGCCGGCGGCGCGGGCGCGTCGGCTGATCAGCGCCGGAGCGGCCAACGCGGTTGCTGCGATGAGATGTCGCCTGCTCAACATGGTTCGGTTTTCCTCGGCTCGTCGTGGCGTTGGTAGACGGCGCGCCAGACCTGGTTGCGGATGGCGGTGAACGCGGCGGAGAGACGGATCTCCTCCGTGCGCGGATAGGGCAGATCGACGGGGATGATGCGGTCGAGCCGGCCGGGTCGGGCGGCCATGACGACGACGCGGTTGGCCAGATAGACGGCTTCGTCCACGTCATGGGTGATGAACATGACGGTGCGGCGCTCCTGCCCCCACGCTTCCAGCAATTTGTCCTGCAGGCCGACGCGGGTGAGCGCGTCGAGCGCGCCGAACGGCTCGTCCATCAGCAGGATTTTCGGGTTCACCGCATAGGCGCGGGCGATGGCGCAGCGCTGCTTCATGCCGCCCGAGAGCGTCTTCGGCAGCGCGTCGACGAAATCGGTGAGGCCGACGAGATCCATGAAATGATCGCCGATCGTGCGGCGCTCCGCTTTTCCCTTTCCGGCGATGCGTAGGCCGAATTCGACGTTCTGGCGGACCGTCAGCCACGGGAACAGCGCGTATTGCTGGAAGATGATCCCCCGTTCCGGCCCGGGTCCGTCGACCCCGGCATCGTCGACCAGAACGCGGCCGGACGATGGTTTCAGCAGCCCGGCGGCAATGTTCATCGCCGTCGATTTGCCGCAGCCGGACGGCCCCACCACGGTGATGAATTCGCCGTCGGCGATGTCGAGATCGAAGTGCTCGAGTGCGGCGAAATCGCCGAACCGGGCGGAGACGTCCTGAAACGAGATCTTCGGCTTCATGCCCGCTCCTGCCAGGCCGTCAGCCGGCGCTCGACACTCTGAAGAATGCGGTCCATCCCGAGACCCAGCACGCCGATGGTGATGAGGCAGACGAACAGCATCGGCAGGTCGTAGTAGAGCTGCGCCTGCTGCATCCGGAAGCCGAGGCCGGATTGCGCGGCGATCAGCTCGGCGGCCACGACCGTCGCCCAGGACGAACCGAGGCCGATCCGCAGGCCAACCAGGATGAACGGAACCGAGGCGGGGATGATGACGCGGGCGAAGATGGTGGCGTCCTTGGCCCCGAGGACGCGAGCGGCATTGATCAGCGTTCGGTCGACGCTGATGACCCCGCCATAGACCGCGATGACGCTGGACAGGAACGCGGCTAGGAAGATGACGAAGACCTTCGGCACCTCGCCGATCCCCATGGTGACGATGGCGAGCGGGATCACGGCGAGCGGCGGGATCATGCGGAAGAACTGGACATAGGGCTCGATCAGGCCGCGCGCGATGGCATACCAGCCCATCAGGAAGCCGACCGGGATGGCGATGGCGGCGCCCAACACGAAGCCGGTGAGCACCCGGGCGAGGCTGGCCAGCGCGTCCGATTCCAACTGGCCGGAGCGCAACGACTGCCAGCCGCGGATTGCGACTTCGACGGGGCCGGGCAGGCCGACGAGGTCGCCGGCGCTGACGCCGGCCCAGATCAGCAGGCCGAGCGCCACCGAGAGTAGATTGAGGCCAAGCCGCCGGGTCAATGTTGCACCCGATAGGGTTGGAGCGCGTCGAGATCGGGGGAGGTCCCCAGGCCCGGCGCTTCGGTCAACGCGGCGCGGCCGTCGGCCACGCGATCGAGCGGGCCGGCCAGGGCGGTGCGCAGCGGGTTCGGGTTAGCGTCGATTTCGAGCAAGCCGTCGCCCCCGACCGCCGCCAGGAGATGGGCCGACGCGAGCAGGCCGATTCCGCCCCCGAGCCAGTGCGGACAGTAGCGTAGCCCGGCGGACAGGATGCGCTTTGCCACGGGCAGCGTGCCGGTGAAACCGCCCCACTTGCCGACATCCGGCTGCACCACCCCGAGCGTCCCGGAATCGATGGCGGCATGGAAATTGGTCTCGCCTGCGATGTTCTCGCCTGCCGCCAGCCGCGCCGGGACACGCGCCGCCAGCGCCTGCCACTCCGACCATGGCCGATCGGCACGCAGCGGCTCCTCCAGCCAGTCGAGGCCGAACCGGTCCAGCGCTGGCGCCATGTCCAGGGCTTCCGTCAGAGTCCAGCCTTGGTTGACGTCGGCCATCAATGTCGCCTCCGGGCCAAGGATTGTGCGCAGCGCCTGGAGACCCGCGATGTCGCGCGCCGCGCCGAAGCCGAGCTTGAGCTTGAAGGCCCGATGGCCCGCCGCCTGGCACGCCACCGCGAGGTCACAGACGTCGTCCGGGTTGAGGCCGCTGGCATAGACGGCGAGGGCCGGGCTGTGGCCGCCGAGCATGCGCCAGAGCGGCTGGTCGGCCGCCTGGGCCGCGAGATCCCAAAGCGCAATGTCGATTCCGGCGATGCACTGGGCGAACGGGCCGGGCTCGCCGCACTGCAAAGCGAGGACGGCGGTCTCCGCGGTGAGCGCGTGGAATGCGGCGGCCGGGTCGTCGAACGAGCGGTTCTCGACCAGCGGGGCGAACAGCGAGTCCACGAGGCCGGCTCGATATTCCGGCCCGACGGCTGGGAAATTGCACCAGATCTCGCCCCAGCCGACCCGTCCCTCCGCATCCTCCGCGCGCACCAGCACGCAAGGACGGTCGCGCATGGTGCCGAACGACGTCGTGACCGGTGCGGCGACGGGCGCGCGGAACACGAGCGCTCGGAGCGAGCGGAGCCGCAGGCCGCTCACGGCACCAGATCCATCTCGAGTTCGACCAGGTCGCCGCGATACGTGACCTCGCCCAAATAGATGACCGTGCCGTCCGGCGCGCGGAACACCCGGCGGACGAAGGCGACCGGGGCGCCGAGCGGGATGCCGAGATGGGCGGCGATATCGGCATCCGCGACCCCGATGGTCAGCGTCTGCTGCGCCTTCGCGATCGTGACGCCGGGCAGGCTCGCCAAGATTGGGATCATCACCTCGCGCCGGAAGCGCTGCGGGGCACGACGGAAAATGCGCGCGTCGAGATAGATCGCAATGACGCAGTAGGGCACGCCGTCCCGCAGATGGATCCTGCGCATGAAGGTATACGTCGGCGCCGCCGTGCCGTCGCGCGCGCTGAGCCGCGGTAGCGCGACCCCTTCGGTCAGGTTGAGCAGTTGCGGTTCGTCGCCGCGGAGCATGTCCACCAGCCGCTGCAAGCTGGTCTGCACGGACAAGCGACGGCCCGCGCCGGGGGCGGCGAGAACGAACGTCCCACGCCCGCGCCGCGATTCGAGCAGCCTCTCCTGCTCCAGCAGCGCGATCGACTGCCGCACCGTGACGCGGGCGACGTCGAAGCTCGCGGCAAGCTCGGCTTGCGACGGGAGGCGATCGCCCTCGTGCCACACGCCGTCCGCGATCCGGCGCCGGAGCAGTTCCGCTAGTTGCGCGTAGAGCGGCAGCGGATGGGCGCTGGAAAGTGCGGGACGATCGGCGGCGGGTCCGCTCATGATGGGTGGCTGAGCGTGGCGCCCGTGTCTGGATCGAACAGATGGGCGCGGGCCGGGTCGATGCCGAGGGTGAGCGTGTCGCCGGGACGCGGCCGGGTCTCGGGAGGGACGCGCGCGACGTAGCCCGTTCCGGCGAGCCGGAAATGAACTAGCGTATCGGAGCCCAGCGGCTCGACCAGATCGACAGTGATGAGGAGTCCGGGCGATCCGGCCGGCACCGGCAGCATGTTTTCCGGTCGCAAGCCGATGGTGGCCGCGTTTCGGTCGGCGTGGCCCGGCAGCGCGAGGCGGGTGCCGTCGGCCAGGGTGGCGACGCCATCCTGCAGGGTGGCCGGGAAGAAGTTCATGGAAGGCGATCCGATGAAGCCGGCGACGAAGCGGTTGGCCGGGTGCTCGTAGACTGCCTCGGGCGTGCCGACCTGCTGGATGCGGCCGGCCTCGAGCACGACGAGGCGGTCGGCCATCGTCATGGCCTCGACCTGGTCGTGGGTGACGAAGATCATCGTGGTGCGCAGCGTCTGCGACAGCGCCTTGATCTCGGCGCGAACCTGGCCGCGCAATTTGGCATCCAGGTTGGACAGCGGTTCGTCGAACAGGAACACTTTCGGCTCGCGCACGATGGCGCGCCCCATCGCCACGCGCTGCCGCTGACCGCCGCTCAGCGCCTTGGGGCGACGATCGAGCAGCGCATCGAGCTGCAGCATGCGCGCCGCCCGGTCCACGCGATCGGTGATCTCCGTCCGCGGCAGGTTCCGCATCTCCAACCCGAACGCCATGTTCTGCCGCACCGTCATGTGCGGATACAGCGCGTAATCCTGGAACACCATCGAGATATCCCGCTGCGCCGGTGGCAGCCCGTTGACCCGGCGCTCGCCGATGAACAGATCGCCCGCCGACGCCGTCTCCAGCCCGGCAATCATGCGCAGCAGCGTGGATTTGCCGCAGCCAGACGGGCCGACGAAGACGACGAACTCGTGGTCCTCGATTGCCAAATCGAGCGGCGGGATCACCTCGACCGTGCCGAAGCGCTTGACGATGCCCTGGAAGCGGATCGAGGCCATCAGCCCTTCACCGCGCCCATCGTCAGGCCCGAGATGAGCCAGCGCTGCACCGCGGCGGCAAGAAGGAGCGGCGGCAGCGCGATGAGCGTGGCCGCGGCCATCAGTCCACCCCAATCGGTCGAGCCTTCGCCCATGAAGTTGAAGGCGGCGGCGATCAAGGTCTTGGTCTCCGAATTGGCCAGCACGAGCGCGAACAGGAAGTAGTTCCAGGAGAAGACGAAGGCGAGGATGGACGCCACCACCAGCCCGGCGCTCACCAGCGGCAGCGCGATCCGCCACAGGGTTCGGATGGTGCCGCAGCCGTCGACCTGGGCGGCTTCGAGCACTGAGCGCGGGATCGCGTCGAACGACGGTAGCAACACCCAGATCACGATCGGCATGGTGATCACCGCATGGGTCAGGATCAGCGCCCAGTAGGAGCCGATCAGCCCGAGCTCGCGGAACATGACGTACCACGGCAGCAGGAACAGCGTGCCCGGCGCCATCCGCGCGGCCAGCGTCAGCAGCGCGGGCCAACTGATCCGCGTCAGCGAGACGACGTAGGCCGACGGCACCCCGAGCACGATGCCGAGCACCGTCGACCCGATCGTCACGATGAGACTGTTGCGCGCATAGTCGAGGAACGGCGTCGTCCGCAGCAGATGGACGTAATTGTCCAGCGTCGGCGTGAAGATCAGGCTGGGCGGGTAGGCGGTCACGTCCTGCGACGATTTAAACGACGACAGCACCATCCACCCGAGCGGCGCCAGGATGACGATGCCGACGATGCCGAGCTGCAGCACCGTCAGCAGGCGGAGCCAGGCCGGGCGTTCCATCTACCAGGCCACCGCGTTGCGCATCTGGTTCAGCAGCAGCACCGCGCCCAGCACGATCGCCGTCAGCGTGACGGCGAGCGCGGCCGCATAACCGAATTGGAAGAACTCGAACCCGACCCGGAAACCGTAGATGTTGAGCGTGTTCGACGCATCGTTCGGGCCGCCCTGGGTCGTGATGTAGATGATGTCGAAGAACCGCAGCAGGTCGACGCTGCGCAGGATGGTCGCAGTGGCCAAGGTCGGCAGCAGCAGCGGCAGCGTGATGCGGCGGAAGGTGCGCAAGCTCGAGGCGCCGTCGATCTGGGCGGCCTCGTAGACGCTCGCCGGCAGCGATTGCAGGCCGCCGAGCACGATCAGCGCGACGTAGGGCGCCCATTGCCAGGTGTCGATCAGCGCGATGGTCGGCACCACCCATTGCGGCGAGGCGAGCCAGTCCGACGGCGGCAGCCCGACCGATTGCAGCAGGTAGTTGGCCGCGCCGATCGAGGGGTCGAGCACGACGAGGAACATCATCCCGGCGACCACGGGCGGCAGCATGAACGGCGAGATCAGCAGCGCGCGCAGCGGTCCCGGCATGCGCTTGGCGTTGAACAGCAGTAGCGCCAGATACGTGCCGACCACGAGCTGCATCACGAGCGAGACGACATACAGCACGAGGCTGACGCGCAACCCGCTCCAGAACACCGGATCGGCCAGCATGTGCGTGTAGTTGGCGGCCCCGACGAAACTCTGGCCGCCCCCGAGCTGCACCTTCTGGAAGCCGAGCCAGACCGTGTAGCAGAAAGGGAACGCGATCAGTGCCAGGGTGAACAGGATCGCCGGCGCCCCGAGGACGCCCAGCTCCGCCCGCGCCTTGGCACTGCTCGGGATCATTGGCCTGCGATCAACGCGTCCAGGCTGCGATCTGCGTCGGCGCAGGCCTGGTCGACCGTCTTGGCCGCGAGCAGCACTTCGTCGACGGATTGCCCGATCGGGCTGCGCGAGGCCGGGTTGGCGACGATCGGGAAGCCGACTTCGGAGCTGCCGGTCCGGGCGATCGCGTCCACCGCGCGTTGCCATTCCTGGCGGATCGGTTTGGCGGCGATGAAGGCCTTGTATTCGGGGTCTTCGGCGACCTTGGCGCGCGGCGCGGCGATGCCGTCGCGTGCTAGTTCGGCCTGCATCGCCGGGCTGGTCGCCCATTGGACGAGATACCAGGCGGGGCCCTGCTTGGTGCTGAACGGCGAAACTGAGAGACCCCAGCCGATCCCGGTCGGGACGCTGCCGCCGGGTCCGGCCGGGAGCACGGCGATGGCGGTGTCGCCCTCGCGCGCGCCGCCTTCCATCATGGCGAGGAATTCGTTGGTCGATTCGAAGGCGATGGCGGCGCGCCCGGTGCGGTAGAGCGAGCTGATCTGGTTGAAGGTGTAGTTCACCACGCCGGGCGGGCCATAATCCTTGAGCAGCCCGGCATACAGGCCGAGCGCGGCCTTGTTCGGGGCGGAACAGAGGTCGGATTTGCCGTCCTTCATGTACTGCCCGCCCATGTTGTGGACGACGTTGCTGTAGGTGTAGGCGACCGCGTCGCGCAGGCCGCGGGAGACGAAGGGCGTCATGCCGCCGTCGCACGCCTTGATCGCCTTGGCCGCGTCCGGCAGTGCACCGAGCGCCGTTGGGAACGCGACGCCGCATTTGGCGAAGATATCCTTGCGGTAATAGATCACGGGGCCTTCGACGTTGGCGGGGATGCTGGTCAGCTTGCCGTTGATCGTAGCGGCCTTGACCAGCGCCGGGCTTAGGCCGGCGAAGTCGTAATCTGGCGACGAATCGGCCTTCAGCGTACCGAGATCGGCATACCAGCCGGCCTTGGCGAATTGCTCGCCCTCGCGCGAGACGAGCGTCATAAACACGTCGACTTCGTCGCTGCGCGCGTTCAGCACCGTGACCAGACGCTGCCGCATCTGCTGCTCCTGGTAGGTATCGATCTTCACCGTCATGCCGGTCAGCTTTTCGAACTCGGCCTTGTGCTTGGCGACTGCGTTGCCGACCGCATTGTTGTTGGCCAGGAACGTGATCGTCGTTCCCTTGTATTTGGTCCAATCGAAGTCTGCTGCCTGCGCTGCCGGAATGAGAGCGACAGATAGCGCGGCCACGGTCAAGGCTCGGACAACGGACGATTTCTGCATGCGGCGGTTCCTCCCGAGATACCCGCCAGCCTTGTGCAGGCTGCTTAACGGGTTGTTCTATTAATAAGAACAGTTGCGATAAGAGATAGGCGGGCCTCCAGAGCCCGTCAATGGAAGGAAGGCGTAAGCCATACATCGGTGCGTCACCTGCGTGCGTTGGCCCGGCCCTCGTGCGGTTTCGCCATACTGGCAGTCGATCGGCGCGAGGGGCTGCGCGCCATACTCGCGCAACACCAGCCCGGTCCGGTGTCGGACAGCGCTCCGACCGACAAGCTAAAGGCGATGTCGGCGCTGACGCCGCATGCCTTTGCCATGCTGATCGACGGCCAGTTTGCCTGACGGTAAGCAACTGATCCCCAGACTGTTGCGCCGGGCTGTGGACTGATCGTGGCCGCCGACGTTTTGATCCCGGGCCCCGGCGTATCGGTCGGCGACGTCACGATCGACGACCTCGTGGTGCCGGACGAAGGGCGGGCGGACGGAGCGGTTGCGATGAAGCTACTAGCGCTGTGGCGACCCGTGCACCGGTCGAGCCACTCGTGGCGATGGTGGACGCGTTCATCGCGCGCTACCGACAGGGTGGACTCATCAGCATCGTCGAGCCCGCCACCCAGGCGCCGCGCGACGGTCGCGCGTGGAACCGGGAAGCGGCGATCCTGGACGTGGCCGCCGCTTCAATTCGGCGCCGCGATCCTACCCGTTTCCGAACACATGTCGGTCTAGGAACGCATTGCGGAACTTGCCGCCCGGGTCGACGCGCTGGGCCAGCGCGCGAAACTCTTCCATGCGCGGGTATAGCGTGGCGAGCCGTTGGGCGGGCGCGTGTATCACCTTGCCCCAGTGCGGTCGGCCGCCGAGCGGCAGCAGCTTTCCCTCAATCTCGGCCGTCAGCCGGTCGACGGCGTCCGGCTCCTTGTTCCAGGTGAAGTGAATTCCGACCACGTCATGTCCGTAGGACGCGCTCAGCCAGAGCGTGTCGGCCGCAACTGTGCGCAACTCGCTGGTGACTAGATGCGGGTCGATGCGGTCGCCCATCGCGCGAAGGATCTCCAGAGCCTCGACAGCCCGATCCCGCGGCACCAACATCTCGCTCTGAATCTGTTCGGGCGAACCAGGGTCGCGGTCGGAACGGAAATGCGTCAACCGTTCCGACCACGGGCCCACGACTCCGAACGGGTTGAGCCGTGAGACTGGGTCGTCCTCCCCGTAGACCATGGCGTGATTGGCGGATACCGCCCCAAGATGCTGTGCCGCGACCGCCAGCGTCCGGTCGTCTTCCAGCCGGCTCTTGAGCCACAGTCGATCGACGTGCGCCCCCGCCCATTTGGTGAACAGACTAACGCTGTAGGCTCCTGACATTACCTCGCCGAGCCGCTCGAGCACCGTGCGCCATGGCAGCCCGGCGAACGCGTCCTGGCGCACGTCGAAGGTGGGCTGCACGTCCAGCGTCACGCGGGTGACGATGCCGAACGCGCCGAGGCCGATCACCATGCCGTCGAACCCAGCATCGCCTCGTTCGGCCGTCAGCAGATTGCCCTCGGCGTCCACGCGCTCGAACCCGGCGACGGCGGTCGCAAGATTACCGTTGCGATCGCCCGACCCGTGCGTCCCAGTGGCCGTGGCACCCGCCACCGTAATGTTGGGCAGCGAGCCCATATTGTGCAGAGCGAGACCATGCCGGTGCAGGCGGCCCGCAAGATCGCCGTAGCGCATGGTCGCCCCCACCGTCACGGTGCCGCGCTGGCGATCGATGTCGAAATCGCAGGGCAGGCCGCGCAGATCCAGAAGTTCACCCTCGGTATCCGCTATCCCGTTGAAGGAATGCCCGCTCCCCAATGCCCGAGTCCGACGCGCATCGGCCACGATCTGCCGGAGCTGGCAGACCGAGCCGGGCCGGTGCAAGCGCGGAGCGGCAAAGATGTATGTTCCCGACCAGTTCTGTACAACAGGCCTCATTTGCGATCAGCGCCGCCAATTCCGTGTTGAGACCGTACGCCACCATGGTCCGAGTTCATTCTGGAGCACCTCCTTGAGCTTGGGCAGAATAGTTGTCTTTCGTCCGAGCGCTCTCCTGCAAGGTGGAGATCAGTCGGGCTGCGAACCAGGCCCGGCGTGGGACTACGACGTCAGGCCGTTTCTGCTTAGGGCCCATCCAAAGATAACTGAATCGGGTAGCTCTTGTTGGTGCGGGTTGCCGTTTCCCTCGGCGCGATTGGTATCGGTACACCGCAGCGATGACCAATGCCACCGCGATTCGCGAACGCTTT
>JAABUW010007010.1_pt1 | contig 13788 bp, 18 predicted proteins | sample 5560081 | NCBI WGS metagenome assembly JAABUW01 (sample SAMN10711882, study PRJNA513363) | rock metagenome | isolation source: Antarctica rocks | place: Antarctica: Victoria Land, Knobhead sud
CGAGAACGTTGGCAGGCAACTGTGTGATACTCGTCCTTGAATTGCCTTCCATCGGACCTGCAGACTTTATAGCCTCAAAAGCTTTGCTAAAAGCCATGCTTCAGTTCGATGAGTTTAAAAAGGAGTGGTCAAGTCAAAGATGTGAAGGATCCGTCGTTTTTATGTGAAGAATATATGGGATCTTAGAGATCTCTTATGGTGGGAAGGAGAAGAGCCTCATTACAAAAGACGAGGCTGAAAGGCCATCCATCCATTCGCCGTCTTCGAATCGAGCTAACAAGGAGCTAGATGTCTGGTTCGGATGAGGGAAGAGGGGCTGAGCCACTAGTCTGGGGCCCAAAAGGAACAGCAAAGGATAAAGACACCTAGGTGGCAGGTCTCGGCCATGCATGCAGGGAGGTGGAGCCATATTCTGCACGAGAATGAGTCTAACAGCGAAAGGGATGGGCTCTACGATGTACGGCTGAGGATTCTTGAGATGGTGGTGGAGATCAGGCAGGCACACGGTAAGAAAACGGTTGTCGTTTTGCACGATATCTATCTAAGTTCCAGCACCACCTCGCTCTTGCCTTCATTGACTAGTGTGCAGGGGCCCATGAGGCAGGAATTCGAGTATTTGATAAGGGCGCTCCTATATCTGATTTAGCCATCGAAGTTCCATATTGAATATCGCACCTACCGCAGTGATCGCCGCATTGTACCCTTTTTCGTCAAAGCATTTATCGATGTGCTCTTTTGAGAAAAATTTGACAGTCAAAGACTGTCTTGACCACACTGCGTAATCAACAGACCCAAATTGAGAGACAAAGTTGAAGAATTCAAATGGCAAGATTCTTAGAGGTTGAATCATCAAAATCCTGTTGAGCGGTGTTGACTGAGTACAAAGATCTGGCAAAGTGTACTGCTCCGGTCGGAATCTTGTTTCCCAATCATTCTGCCGCCACGATGTGAGGAACACGCAAGGGCCGTTGGTTGTCCATCGATACTCGACGGGTGGCGACACGGAGGTGGAACCTGCGCCTTTGTTACTTTTACTGCCGGATAAACGTCGCTACTGACTTACTATTGGTCGATTCCATTGCACTGTGAATATCCAGCAGGGGACCAGACAAAACGTAAGGTTGTCCGAACGAAGTTGAAAAAGAGAATCGAATGGGATGCCCTTTGCCGTTGTATATAAGCCCAGTTCCAACAGACACGCTTTATCTCTGGGCCGCCCTTTCATCTCAAGCGCAGGGTGAAGATCAGGGGTGCAGATACTCTGATGAGTCTCCTTTCCCCAAAACAGGAAAGCGCCTCCAAATTCGGGGTGGAGGTGATCAACTCCTTCGGTCTATGTATGATCTATCACCTAACCTAGCTCGGGTTTACTTCCAGGGTTTCGCGGAAGCTTTGTAGTAGCCTTGTTGGTGAGGCCTTGAACTGGGAAACGATGGCGAGCTTATGCCCGGCTCATTCACGCTTTCGAAAGTTTTGGGGCTTGTGACCCTCGCCGATTGGGAAGTGCAAGGTCTGGCTCGTTTCTAGCGTCATACCTGGCATACATACATTCTCTCGACCTCTTGACGGTAGGTTCCATTGCACAATCTATTATCTACACAAACGATCTGGGCCTCTCCGCATATCAAGAAGACAGGAAGGAAAAAAGTCTAAAGCCTATTAAGTCCTCGGGAAGACATTTTACTTTCTGCAGTCATTGCAGCGCGGATGATCGCAATAACGATCCCCACACCGATTTCCTTTCGTCGGTTCTGTCCATTGTTTGCAATGACAACACCATCTCTTGCCCTCTTTTCGTCTCCCCTCCTCAAAATCATGCTCCAAAATTCCTCGCTGGTTTACTCGCTGTTGTTTGGCCTCGCTCGAAGTCGTACGAATCTCGTCGAACAATGATTGACTGCTTTCCCCGTCACTGCAGTCTTGGGTCCGTGAAGTTTTCCGAGAAGATGTGATATCCCTTAGAGCTTCGCTACTGCATCGCTTACGGCCTTGTAAAGACGGCGCTGCCAAGATGTCCCTTTATTGATATTGTCAGCATTCATCTTAGTATTGGATCAGGCGACGAACTCTGCATTTTCATTCTCTTCGCCTGCTCTTTCGTTCCAAACGTCGTAAACGTCGTAAACGCCGAGGGCTTCTGCGGTCATCTGATAGCATTTGAAAGCTGATTCAGCCCCAGCCTGTCTGACACCAAATGCGATCTTGCAGAAACGTAGTTCATCTCTTATTTCACTAAGCAGTCTTTCTCCAGTACCAGGGCTTGCGTTCTCTTGAGTACAATGTAGCACATCGCGTCCTCGTTTCGCTTCACAACCTAGCAACCTTTCCAGACTGGCGATATCAAGGACTGCAGTATCCACGACGATCAGACTATCACCGGAATCTTCGCGAATGTCAACCACGGCTTTCAGCAACTTTTCGACATCTGACCTGCGTTTCGGTAGACGACACAATTCTAGACTCTCTCCATTCTGCGCTTCTTTTCCATCTTGCTTGTGCCCATTGTCACTCCTTCCGTTGGCGGTCTCTGAAGATTTAATGTTAGATGATGTGTCGAGAGCGACGTCAGAGTCATTTTCATTGGAAGCCTGAAGGAGTTTTTGACTTTGAAGTTTTCTCGCATCTCTAGCTTGAGTGGCTGAAGCAGGTCCCGTTGAATAAGGTAATGGGGTAGGATTTGCCATGAATGCAAAACGCTGAAGAAACCAATTTTCTCGTTGACCCAACAGGTTCTTATGGTTCTGTTGAAAGCTGCGTGGCCGGAGAGATCGAGGGAGGGCTCCTGCAAGACGTCCCGTGTATGTGATGGGACCAACATGATCGTGATCCAAGTGCATCTACAAGGGCTAACTTCCAAAGAGTAAAGGTTATCCAAGGATGATTGTTTCTCAGTCGGGGATTACGGTGGATTAATGAACACACACATGTGACGGGCAAGGTTTACAGGCGTAAGACTTCCCCCATGGATATTAGGTCTACCATGAAGGTGTTTCCAAACACAGCCTATGAAACCGCCCCAGAAATAGGAATGGAGATGCAAAAGTCCTAATCGGGTGTAGAATCCTCAAAATTAGGGGTGGAGATGCTACCGAGCCGCAAAACAAGCTCAATGAGGAAAATACGTAATCGTGGAGAAAGTAAGCTCTAATACCGGACTTTGAAGATGTGTTGGCGAAGTAAGTGGAAGGGAATGCTGTCAAAGAGAGTGTTGAAGGTGACGATACTGGAGGTGGCAGTACCATGGATGGGAGACGTGCTCTACATAAACCTCATCGATGACGTACAACCCTTGAACCCCCCTGCATTTCTAGATGCCCCCCCTCTTCAATTCTGGATGCCACCAGCTCCAATTCTCGAATTTCTTATAGAGATGGTAATCCAGCTTCGCTGTATTTCCCGGATTACTTTCCATCTCTTCGGTTTCTGCTCTCAACCCCTCTGATTGGCCTTGCCATCCCCAAAACTCCGCCTCCAGCATTAGCACAATTGATTCGGGGCCCTCGTCCTTGGCAAGGAGATCCTTGGTGAAGTCTGTCATCTGAGGAAGCCAGCCCAGTGGTGGCGACATGCAGGAGCTGCACGAGGATGGACGTGGATTGCTGGAACGTGAGGACTTTTCGGGAATATAAGCTGTAGCGTAAGGTCAGAACGGACTGAGAAGAGTAAAGGGTGACAAAAGGTAGGGCAATCAAGGGGGCATCTAGTCCCACCAGAAACACCATCGATCTCTTCTTTCATGCGGAGAATCACCTCTTCTCCTTCTCCGTCTCCTTCCTTGTTTCCCACTTGAATTTCTGATAAGCTGAACGCGTAAAGCTCTCTGGGGTCGTTCGAATCGCCGGTCAATGGTTTCATTGATATCGATGTGGTGGAGGGTCTTTCGTTGCTAGTGCCAGTATTGCGATTGAGAAGCTGCCGTGGTTCACTTAGGACCTCGTCCGGCATATTTCCGTGAATTTTCTTGGGGGCCTGACTTCTCTCCATGATATTGCTACGTAGCGAGAACTGCCCGGTGATGAGTAGTAGAAAAATCTGCGGTTTTTATCAGTACTGTCTTTCGCCTTGAGCTTCTATTATCACCCGACTTACCTCAGAGAATAGGGGACTTCGAATCCATGGATACACCTGTCCCACTACCAAAGCTACTAGCGTCGAAAGGGTGACCAAGGAACTACAAATGGCGCTGACGGCAAGAGGAGACTTCCATTTGCGGTCACTCTGAAGTCGGTATAAAGTCCACCAGTAAATGGAACTGAAGCACAAAGTCTCCGAAAAGTTGGCGGCAAAAACAGTCCAAAAATGCAATGCCTCGTTGTACAATCTGCAGTCCAAATGAGCATGCATAAGTTGTGCAATGGTCCCACGATCGTACCTGATAAACGGTAAAAACCTCAAGACGGTGAACGCAAAAATGGCAACAAAACTAACAGAGCCGAAGAACCGTCCAAAGGGAGTTTGACGAAAGATCTGCTGCACCATTAAATGCTTTGGCCGACAATCAGCATTTGGTCTGTGATGTTCGCCCAAGGCATACCTCTAAGATTATTACACATGTGATGGAGAAGCGAAGAAGGAGGCCAATAGAGACCCAAAGGTGTGTTCCTACACGACAAAGTCAGTACTTACAACATGTACAGCCGTCGAAAATACCTTTGCTTACCATCGTGGACGACTGTTGAGACGTCCAGGGCACTTAAAACGACTAGGGCGATGTCAGAGATGCATTTCAACATCGTGATCCATGTCTGCTCTTGACAGCACAGATCTTGAAACGAATTCAAGCGAACGTGTCGCCAACGCAGAGGAAGAAGCGCGGCAAGAGAAGCAACAAGAAGACAGGCCAGAACACCAAGATGAACTGTCGGTGAGACTTTTTCCATAATTAAAACAGGAGGCAGTGCAAGCATGCAGGTGAGAATGCAGGGGGCAAGGCTGAGCTGAATGAACAGGGCGAGGAAGTCGGACACGCTGGGGGAAAGCCCAGTGGGTTGGTCCTAAAGGCAAAACGAGGCAAACAAAATAAGATGCACGAACATGATATAGCAGTCGCTCCTCTCCTTATTCGTAATTTCATCTTAGAAGAGTTCAGAGCTCAATACAATCAGAGGGACGAACGGCATCGATCTTCTCGTTGGCGCATCCTTTCCGCAGTACGGGCTCGAGTTTCTTGACTTCCAGGGTTTGCGATCCTCATTCATGACGGGTTCTGTCTCGATAAAGCAATAGTAACTGGCGGAATAGGAATATATAGCGCACTAGATGGATAGATCGGCCGGGGAAGTGAGTAGAGTGTACGCTGGATCTTGAAAATGCATGTAGAAGGTGCAGATCTCATATCAAGCTGGTATAAAGCCATCTCCTTAATAGCCATTCAGTATCAGCCGGATTCAATAAGACAGGAGCACAACCCAGGAAGAATGGCGTTTTCCAGAATCGCCAATAAACAACGAATAGGGATGGCTTCCAATGACATTCTTGAGGCTAGCCTTCAGGAAAAAGCAAAGAATTGCTATCACACTAAAGGCCGCACAGGCAAGCCAGGCACTCGTATAAAGACGATAAAAGCGGGGTACGAGGTGCGAGGTGGAAGGAATGAGCAGGGAAGTGGGAAGTGTCAATCAATCCCTGCATTTTAGATACGCGGGTTAAAAATGCAGGGGTATTTCTTTGTGTTTATCCTTGGCATCCTAAGTGCACCTTCAAATCACTTTCGTATCCAATTCACCACAAAGGACTTTGGCTTACATAGAATGTCTCTTGATGAGTCTGACAGCATTCTGACAGCACTCGAGATCCTTTGTCATGTTCGTTGGGAAGCACTCCAACCTCACCGTGATAAGGCATTCCTGGCCTTCCAAAAGCTTCAAGTGTTTATTGGGAATCGTAATTCTGGTGAATCCACACCGTCCCCTTCGCCTCCTAACCACTCGCACACTCCACCGCCGTCCCTGCGGAGCCACGATCCTCCACCGTCTCCTAACAACTCTAACTCTCCTTCGCCTTCCTCGCACAACCACGATCCTCCATCGTCACCTAACAACTCTAACTCTCCTTCGCCTTCCTCGCACAACCACGATCCTCCACCGTCACCTAACAACTCTAACTCTCCTTCGCCTTCCTCACACAACCACGATCCTCCATCGTCACCTAACAACTCTAACTCTCTATCCCGTTCTTCAAGTAACTATGATCCTCCTTCATCCTCTGACCGCTCCGACTCTTCGCTGTTCTCCTTTAGTAACCATGATACAGTCACATCTTCCAACCATTCACGACCTTTTCAAAACAACGACGATCGTCTTGCGTCTATTGACAACTTAGACCTTTTATCTAATTCCTCACCACTTTTGCTGGATAACTACGAACCACATTCGAATGAACACAACTCCCCCTCGCACCACAAACATACGTTAGCCTTGATCCAAGCCTTGAACAACGAAGAAGACAAAATAAAGAAATATCTGTCGAAATTAGAGATTGACGCTACCGAAGGCAAATCATCTTGGCCGCAGGAGGATTCTCGTTTGGTCGATCTGCAAATCGGCGAGAAACAATCGTCGTCAAATATCAAGTTTCGAAAGATGCTGAGCCTCCGATCCTTAGCCAAGGAGTACGATCAATGGGAGCTCGAGACCCACCATACGTCAAGAATCAACTATCTGGTAGAAAATCTGTCAGATTCGAAAGACGGGGCGGGCGGGCGTATCAAAAAATACGTAAATGGCAACATCGATCGATTCAAAAATAAGGCCTTGGCACAACGGGGTATTCAATGGGGAATTAGATTGCTTGTTTTCGAACGTTTACTCGGGGAACCTGGGTTGTCAGCGATCTTATGTTTCAGCTTTTACCGCTTTCGCTGCCTCAAGTTCACAGACCTGGTCTGCTTAGGGCAACGAGTACACGAGACAGATTGGATCTGGAACCTTGCGAAGAAGAAATCGGGTTGGCTTGACAGTTGTCAGGTCTACTATGATAGCAAAGTTACCTCGAGGACATCTGGTATTCCTGTAGCACAAAACAATGTGCCATCCAAGCGATATTCTTCTGCTCTAGAGCCAAGCGGAAAACGCCCTCGAGTCGGTCAATACAACGTATCTTCGCATTCCACTACTAATTCAAACGGAGATGCACTAACATCTACTGCGAGCCTGACGTCTCCGGTATCAAACGAGGAGCACGCCCATGGTACAGCACATGAAGGTGTGGTCGCAAATCCGATACATACCCTTCTTTTACAAAAGCTCACTTCTAGCGGCGTAAAAGACCCTCATGCGGACTACGAGGAACCAATGTCAGATGCGGACGCCGACGGTGGAGAAGACGAGGAGGTAGACGAGGATTTTGGGTCATCGACCACCAGCAATGCTACCTCGTCATGCACAAGTCTTTCTACTCTTCCACAAGGGTTTTATCGAGGCCAAAAGCATCTATATCAAGCCGAAAATGTGATGACGACGGCCGAACCACGCCGCCCTCATCACTTGACACCAGCATTCAACAATGAACAGTCAAACTGTATGTTCTGATGTCTGATAAGCTTAACGCTGAGCTAACAACTTAGCAATGAGTGATGTTTCGCCGATGGATATTCTATCTCAAGCAGTGAACGTTGCTTCTCATGGTAGGTGATCGCTTCTCACGTCCCAACATTGTGCTTATCAGTACAGAAATTGGGCAACAAAACTGCAACTCGATATTCACAGTTCCACCTTTTCAGAACACACCTTCAGCACCTTTTCCGGGTAATGCTGTGGGATCAGAACAGCTGCGTGAGTTTGCAACAGGTAAGTCAAGTCTCAGCTCAGCTAAATGTTCCTCATAACTAAAACGATAAAGAATCGAACCAAATGACGAAGAATACGGCCCATGATCCCTTCACACTTGCCACTTTTCCTGGCGCAGCACAAATCAACCCCACAGGACACGAGCTTTGGAATTCCTACATAGCCCCCGATGGGACACTTACCAACCCAACCCAACACAACCTGTGGAATTCATACATCGCCGCGAATGGGACACTGGTATGCTCGACAGAACACAACCTTTGGAGTTCCTACATCTGCCCCGACGGGACACTGGCTTGCCCAACAGAACACAATCTTTGGAATTCCTACATCGCCCCCGAAGAGACACTGCTCACCCCGCTAGAGTACACTGTAGCTCCATCTTCCGGTTGAGAGGTGATAAACAAAATATCCAGGGCTGGCGAAGCCTTCACCTGTTCCGTGATGTATGTTGTCCAGCCGGTGACCAATGACAAGACTACTTTCATTCCCTTTGTATCCTGTCCTGACACGGTTGGATTGCCTTCCAAGATTCGCATTGGTGTCATGGAGGTCGGCGCTTTTGCGTTGGGAGGACCCTTTGGATTGAAGATTTTCGACGGACCAAGTGGTACTCGAATAATTTGATAAACCGGATGAGTGAACTAGACATTGATTAGCTAAAATTTTGACATTGGGACAATATTCCAACCTTCTTGGCTAAGTCCATCTCACGCAACAAGGCCCATTTCTCGCTCAGTCTCTTGTCTGTACATATATTGGTTATCGGTTCGAATTCTGCAGAGGATAGCCAGTCCTCTAATCCTTCCATAATCGCTTTGTCCTTTGGGCTCAGTCTTTGCTGCGTGAGATGTGGTATCGCCGTCCCCGCGGAGGACATCGCGGCTAATCGGTGCCGCTGTAGTGTAGAAGTATGCGAGTGCAAAACAGAGGAAGATGAGTCCCTTTGGCACACCGATGTTGTCTGTTGCTGGCACAATGCTCTGCAATGGAACGCCTGTGTTGATCAGTGAGGAAACAACTGGGGTGGATACAGCGTTCTACAGATGAGCCGTGGTTGGGGCGCAATGAATTTTCTTGGCGGGGAAGCGAAAAGGTTGAGGTTCAGGTGACACTGTGATACTCTCCCGGAGACGATTAACGGCTAATTCGCCTTTTACAGTCCCTAAATGTCGCGATGGACGTCTCAGAATTGCAATGTCCAAATGTTATGACACGTACGGTGAAGCCTGAGGAGCCATAAGCGGCCGTGGCGGCGATGGGACACCGGATGACCTCTACGCATCGCGTTCATCGAAGGTCTATTTGTTGACGAGCGCACATATAAAAGGGAGCATCTCCGTCCATCTCGTTCGCAAAAGCTAAAAGGCTAGTTTGACCGCATCTTCTTCTTGCTCTCTTTAGATCTCCTATCGATCCAGCCATCAGCACATACACCGAACGAAATGAGCAACTTTTTATCTACCCAAGGTCGATTTGAGAACGCACGATGGGTTCCCAGCTACCACGCAGAGTCAACGCATCCCATCAAGTTAGATCATGGAACATCATCTCAGCCCATAAACCACATACCAGCTTTCCCCTCTCAAACGTACGGCGGCCACGAGTCTAGTGATGAATACGCCAATAACGCATCCAACAACGCGCAACGAGAGCAATTCCCACCTATTCACTCACCCGAAGGCCTTCAGCTTCCACCATCAAGCCAAACATCTCCGCTTTCACCTTCGAGTCCAATATCTCAGCTTCCATCTCTTCGCACCCCCAAGGACTCCCGACCTCAGCCTTCATATCTAGATGGCACTTCGGGCCATACTGAGGAATCACCCCTTTATGTTAACGCCAAACAATTCCGTCGGATTTTGAAACGGCGTGTTGCGATATGCGCCCGGATCCGCAAGCCATACATTCACGAGAGTAGACATAGGCATGCAACGAGGAGACCAAGAGGACCCGGAGGCAAAATCCTGACTAAAGACGAGTTGAAAAGGAAAGGAAAAAAGGCTCAAAACGGTACTACAGATAAATCCCAAAGGTCTAAAACAGGGGCTGGACCGAACACAAGTCATGCGAAGAAAGAAAGTGTTGATTGGGTGGCTGCTATACCAACTAAAGATGGGAAAGGAGAACGAAGAGAAGAGGTTCGCAATCGCAGTCGAGATAAAGAGACCGGCGAACCTCAAGCCAAGCAAACCTCAAACGTCCGAAGCGAACACCAGATTGAAACAAAAAGGTCAGTTAAGATCAGCAAAGCGATGGCGACATCGTTCTATGGGGCTACTGAACTGGAAGACTTGCACCAAAGGTTTCCAACTAGGACGGCAGCGGATGTACGCTCGTAAATACTGAACATTGGGCGCATATGAGTTACATCTAGACATCACTCAACGGCCGGGCTTGGAAGTGGCGGTTCGAGGCAGTCTACCAAGGCGTTGAAAACGGCTTTCGCTATTGCTTTCGAAAGCTAGGCACAGATCTTCCCGAATACCATACTCTGTCTTTGTATTGATACTCTCAGAGGTCGGTCCGTCGAAGCTATTAGCGAGGGCTTCAAGTCTGGGAAAACACATTACGAGTTCGGTAACAGGAGATCCGTCTATGTGAAAGCCAATGAGGCGACAGCGAGAGATAGCTCCTTCCGTCTGTTGTATATTATTATTATTACAGCGGAGTTTCAAGATGAGACAAAGGCATGCCAGAAGATTTATCATGCGGTCTTGTTTTCGTATCCCACTGCGCCATTTCCAAGTACCATGCGCGCAAGGCTATAAGCGCGGCCTACGAGAAGAGGTTCTATGTGTCGGAGAAACAGATTGCAAATCTGGACAGTGGCCTATGTTAGAGCCGGGGACGGGTACTGCATGGTCGGATCACGACGTGAATACCGAGGAGACTTCTGGTGAAGATTTAGGTTCTGGTGATTCTTGACGTCGTTGGGAGGGAAATGCAGCGGGGAAATATGACATTCTTGGTAAGAGACGGACCAGACGGGGGCCAAGAGTGCAAAGTGCGCTGGAAAAACACATGGCTGAAAGCATAGAGGTTGTTGCGGGAGTTCGAGGCGAAGGGCGGAGGGCAGCGTGAACGCAAATGGTGTAGACGGGCTCGCACAGACAAGTTTGGGTGATCGTTGGCTACTTTGTCCGTAGAAGAATTACACATGTTCTTATTCTATCCGAGGTGATCGATTCCCAAGTTTCCAGTCTGCCACGACGAATAATTATTTCCTAGAATCCTTGATGAATGGTTAGGCAAGGGAAGACTAATAAGATCTATTTGCACAAACACTTGAAGCCCAGACTTCATCTTCTTTTGCCTCGTCGTCTACTTAAGCAGTGTATAAGGGCACGCACGTGAGATCGGCGATATGCTCAAAGTAGGAGAGCTATAGGTCTGGTGGCAGCTACGGCACAATCCGAGACCACGCGACCGATACAGTACGGCGGCGCCGCTCATACACAACCATGCTCGCAAAAATGGCTTCCAATGACCATTCTAGTTCCCTTTCTTTTGGGCCTTTTAAAGCGTCCAGATTTCTTAACGTGTCTGATGCAGCCTATTTCCACATTCTTCGCCTTTCTCGCAGACTTCAACTTCACCGTGAAAGAACCGCATATATAATTGATGGCCAACAACTGAAAGGACGCGTTTCACATCGCCAGATTGGTGGCCTGGAGAAACACCCCCACGTCGAAGGCTATACATCTAGGCAACAATGTCATCTACAGTAGGATTGAAGCGAGTTCTGATCTTGGAGAGTGAGCTAACTCTGGAATCCGAGCCGCAGGACCCGAATAGCCTCAATCGGATCAGAAACAATCAGCGAAAATCGAGAGCACGAAGGAAAGAGTATTTACAGGAGTTGGAAAGCAAACTACGAAAATATGAGAGCATGGGCGTGGAAGCATCGCTGGAGATTCAAGCTTCTGCCAGGCTCGTAGCTGAGGAGAATAGACATCTCCGGGCACTTTTACAATCTCGAGGCGTCGTGAGCCAGGAAATTGAAACGGCTGTTGCAACGTCAAGTGTCGAAGCTCAGGCTCCGTCAAGAGCGTCAATACTCGAGGCAAAGCTGAATACGAAGAAGCCTTGCACTGGGGAGGTGTGCAAGACTGACCCCAAGTCTCGACAGTCCAATACGTCAAGTTCATTACAGTCGCTTACAGAGCCTCGCGGTGGCATCTGTAAACGACCGTTAACCTCAGTGTCATCAAGGACAACGGCTACAAATCCTGTACCAAGCAGCTCTATGGCAACACCAGCATTCTCACCTATGGATCTGCCCTCGCACTTGATGGACTGCTATGAGGAAGAATCTCGGGACTTGAGTTCGGAAATATCTCCTGGTAATGATACTACTTCATATACTTTTGCCGTTGAGGTTATCACGAGTATGAGGGCGGATGTCAGCGCTGAAGATGTTAAGGCTGAGTTAGGGTGCGGTAAAGGTGTCGAATGCAATATCGACAACTCTACGTTGTTCAGTATAATGGATCGATACACTGGATAATTTCTACGTCACGGAAATAGATGGGCTAGGAGGCTTTTTTCTCCAACATTCTTCGCTTATAAACCCACAACCTTCCCAACCTGGTCATTCTAGCTTTGTCTCGACATTAATATTGAAATCGTGTATAACGTTCATGGTCTGTCCATCCCATCCGTAGGGTGGAAAGGCACCACCTCACCGCTTCAACCACCGGCCATGTGAGAGTGCCTCCTGGGCTACCGCATCCTGGAGAATCCATTAGAGTTGGAGAATCGTGAAGTAGACCGAGGAGCCAGAAGTGAAGCATGCTGTCAGATTTACACTCACACGAAGCAGGGCCGACCGATTAGTGATGCAAAAACTCGGTGGCTCCAACATGGGGTTTTTTCGGCTCATCTTGGTACTTTCCCTATTCATCCTGTTGCTTGCTTCTCAGCCGGGACATTCATCCCAATCGGGTTTCCCTGCATCCCGCTGGCGCTTTGTCCAGATCGAGTTTCCCTACATCTCGCTGGCACTCTTGTCTTATTTGGGAACCTCCCAAGAGCTCTTCCTTCCTTTTATAAAGTCTACCTGCCCGCTTGTCGCTTGCGGACTCTCTTACTTCTTTCGTTAATTCTTCTACAGGCGTGGCTTGCACTGAGCTTGTCTCAAATGTCTTTAGCTCTTCTTGATAAATGGAGTTATAATCGTCCCCTGGTATTTGCAGGGCTGGCTGCCGCGACAAGCACGCCGTTCAAGAAGCGTGTCCGGGCGTAGCCAGCAGGAAATGATAGTACGGGGTCTTGTACCAATGGCTTGAAGGGTGAAGGGTGAAGGGCGGCAGAGTTAGGAAATCGAACGCAGGATGAGGATGGAAACCCGTAAGAGGTAAGCGGGAGCACAGCCACTGAAAGTGAGGCGTTGTGCGCCTCGCAGGCTATTCCGGAGACATCTCGAATTCCTCATCCGCCACAACAGACATGGTGGACTCTTCGGCCCAACAAAAGGTCTGGCTCACTTCGGGGTTTAATGCAGTGGCCGCAGTCTTGCTTTTTTTTTGATTGAATGTTTCTGCTCAACTGCAGCAAAGTCGACAGCTGGGCAGGCGAGGTTCGAGGTGCGACAGTGCTACTACAGTACAGCTAGATGCGACAGTGAAGCGAGGTCCCTACAGAGGATCTAGGAGGATCATCCTTCTTGGAGGCATTCTATTCTCGGCGACAGCAGGATTCCTACGAGGATACGATGAACATACGGCAGCAGTGGTAGGAGCAAGAGCTTGGCGGTCATACAGCAGGAAGGTTACGAGATCTACAGCAGTGAGATTGGTTTAGAAAGGGGTTTGGAAGGGCGAGCTTCGATCCTTGCTGGCGGAACGCCGGCTACAGCAGCGAGGGTGTCTGGTGTATTCATATTTGTTCGCCTCGCTACTCTGTAGCCAAAGCAAGTCTCAGCCTTTCACAATGCTTGATGTTGAATTCACCTAAAGGCATCAGCACTATGGCAGTGATAAGTCAATGAAGTTCAATA
>JAABUW010007011.1_pt1 | contig 13784 bp, 18 predicted proteins | sample 5560081 | NCBI WGS metagenome assembly JAABUW01 (sample SAMN10711882, study PRJNA513363) | rock metagenome | isolation source: Antarctica rocks | place: Antarctica: Victoria Land, Knobhead sud
GGTGTCAGAGGTTGTGACCAGTCTTGCAGACCAGTCAGCCAATGTCATCTTTGGCGCTGTGATTGATGATCAGTATGAGGGAGAAGTGCATGTCACTATCATTGCCACAGGCTTCAGCCAAACCTTTGAGCAGAATCTGCTGTCTGGCAATGTGGTCGCAGAGACCAGGCCACCGCCCCCAGCACAATCACAGTCAAGCCAAAGTCTCCCATGGAACAGAAGAAGTGGGACATTTGGCCGACAGTCCGTCCTCTGAAGAAAACACCTGTCATCTTCTGCTCAGTTGAAACAACACGGTGAATAGTCATTCAGTGTGATCAAAACTGTTACTGACATCAATTTCACTCATGCTGCGGAACTCTTCAAGTTTGACTCTTGTCTTTGCTGAAGCTGTTGACTCAACTGATATGGGCTGACACGGGGCATTGTGAATATAATTACAAAAGCTTCTTCATGTTACACACTATCAGCGTATGTGCAGTCAATGAGGGTCAGTTGCTTCATAGTGATTGCAGCCTGAACCTCCTGCAAGTACAAAAGTCATCAATCAATCAGTCTTGTGCACACATCTTCAAGCAACTCGGCATCGTTCTACTTGGGATTGTGACTGGTGTAAACTGCTTGTAGCTGGCGAGAGTTATTTGCCACCAATGCAGAGATTAGCCATGCATGCGGCCGGCGTGCGTGCCAGTGCCAGTTTGGGCCCTAGGCAGGTGCGTGTGGCCTTTACCCATCGAATCCCTTGCTATTTTTGTCGTGAGGCGGAGTAAATGCGATACATGCGCTGCGCTGCCCATGCTGGGCTCAATATGCAGCTATGTGATGGATTGTTGAATTGGACGTCCGGTTACATAGGTTATCAAACAGTGCAGCTTCCAGCCAAGATTGCATCTGGCGGCAGCTCGGCTGCCTCACCGCAGAGCGCTACGTATCCAGACAACGATCCGATCACAATACAGCAAACATGAGATGGTAAGTTACTAATACTGTCTGGCCAGTCCAGTGACAAGCAAGCAATCCCATTGCCTGGCATTGCAGCCCTGGACATTGCTGCCAACTGAACATGATAATGCTCAAATCACACGAGTCATGTGGCATGTAGGGTGACAGCAGCACTACTGACTACCGCATCTTCATTCAAGATAAAGGTAAGCACATCAAAACGTGACATTTGCACATTATCGGACAGCGCAGGCGTGCAGTCAACGCTCAAATGCTGAAGTGCTGCACAGGTGGCAAAAATGTGTCTGCCTGGCATGACATTCCCTTGTGGGCTGAAGATGGTCTTTTGAACTTTATTTGCGAAATACCAAAAGAAAGCTCCGCCAAGATGGAGGTTGCTACGGTGCGCAAAGGCTGCATTAGCATTACTTCTCTGTTTGCATTCACATCATCAACATGTTGTGTTGGTTGTTCTTGACTACATACACATGCACACATGCGCAGGCCTGTTTCATTGCTGTAGGATGAAGACGGAACTCCAATCAAGCAAGATATCAAGAAGGGCAAGCTGCGATTCTACCCTTACAACATCAACTGGAACTATGGGCTGCTGCCACAGACATGGGAGGACCCAAATCATCACAATTCTGATGTTGATGCAGCTGTAAGCCCTGGTGGGCCACAAGATGGCCTAGCACTCATGCACATCTGCAAAGCTCTCTTGCACTTAGCTCTGCAACAAAACAAAGCACTCACATAGTGTTAGTGATGCATTTCGACCAGTCTGCGCTGCTGATTTGGTGATTGCTTCTGCGCCGTGTCTGCATATCTTCCATGCTGCTTCATCTACTGCAATTCAGCTCTACCCTTGCAGCAAAGAATGCAGCAAAATCTAGTCTGAGCGTGATGAGTTACATGTAGGGAGACAACGACCCAGTGGATGTTGTGGAAATTGGCGGCCAGACAGGAGTCATGGGAGCAGTGTACAAGGCAAGTACTACCTGCTCCAGCCTCTGCTATTTCTCTGCTGCTTCCATCTGGCGCAAACCCATGCCAAATGTTATGAACTTGCGAGAGAGGCCTGGTACTAACTGCAGGTCAAGCCTTTGGGGGTTCTTGCCATGATTGATGATGGTGAGCTAGACTGGAAGATTATTGCCATAGATGTCAATGACCCCAAGGCTTCCTCTGTAAACGACATTGAGGATGTTGAGAGGTAACCACTGACCTGCATCCAACAGCTGAGTCATTTGCACTTTTCTGCTGAGCAATTGCAATGTTTGCTAAAGTGTGATACAGCCATGCAGGTTCCAAGTGTGTGAGATTATACCAAACCTGCAACAATATGACCGCTATATATTGGCAATGCTGGCATGTGCAAAATGGCATACAATGTTTTTCTTGGTACAAACAGATGCACTTGGCCTGGATATATTGCAGGGAGTTCCCTGGAGAGGTTGACAAGATCCGCACATGGTTCCGTGACTACAAAACTCCTGATGGCAAGCCCCAGAACAAGTTTGGCTTTGATGACAAGGCCATGAACAAGGAGTTCACCCTGGGCGTCATCAAGGAGACCAGCGGCTTCTATCAAAACCTGCTGAGCGGCAAGACTGAAAACACCAAGGGACTAGCCTTGAAGTAGAAGCTTTCTGTAGTTGATTTGATTCCGCAGGATGCGACACATAACAGTACAACGTGATGATCCAGCTGATCCTTTTATACTGTTCTCCCTGTCTGTTACTGATATCTGCTGCATACGCAGTGCATCCCTGTTACTCTTTCATCGTATTATTTCAGCTTCGAGCATACTCATATTCTTCATTCCCTCAAACATGATCAGTGCGCTCATGAGTGCGCTGATCAGTGTTGCCTGAAGAAATTCTGATGACTGCAGAATGGTCGCCCGTAGCCAAGCTGACGTCGTGCAAATGTGCAGTTTGTCACTGTCTCCATACGTATGCACGCGTCTGTCAATGCCAGGCCTAAGTGCCCTAAACCCAATCTCTGTTTGGTGTTGATACTAATGCAGGCAACGAGAAATTACAATGCTGTAGCCAGATAACAAGTTTGTGTGAACGGTCGATCGATCGTTGACCGCCGCGTTGACCGTGCAGCGCTTTGTGCAGCGCTGCTATTTTCCGCGCACTGCTCCATTCGCAGCATGGCGAGCTCAGATGGGAGCTTTGGTCGCAGAACTTTATCGGCCAGCAATCAAAATCAGCTGTGCGCGACACCTATATCGAGTTGAGTGCATGCGTCGAAGGTGCATCAACAGTTAAGATCCAGTTAGGGGGACGAGAATGCCCAATGGTCCATCTGTTTACAATTCTGTGTGCGATCGCTTTGGTTTAGAGGAACAGCACCGATCGAAGCTCTTCTGGGCAACCGTTTTGGGCACTCCCGTTCTGCTGTGGGCCCTAAGCAGCAGATCAAAGGCGAAAAAGAAGCCTGACACACACATAAACGCTTTCTTCAAGGATAAATCTGCTGTACGTGCTCCTTCAGCGCAGCAGCCGAAGCGAAAGGGAACAGGATTTCATAGCTTTCTCAAGGAGGTACCTCAAGCACACCGAGATGCCACCAGCTTTGGGGCCTTCTTGAAGGGTCCAGCATCAGCTGCTGCTGTCGTATCAAGTAATGCACCTAGTCAGCAAGCCTCCAAGGGCCCAAAGGCCAGCGATGTTGTCATCTCTGTGCTGTTTGGGACAGAGTATGGTTTCAGCAAGGAAGTGGCAGAAAGAGTTGCTGCTGCCGTAACGGCATGCGGCCCATATTGGTATGCAACAAGAGCTCACACCAAGAAACGCCATATCCTGAAAGTCTGCTGCAGCAGCCAACTGTGTTTCTGGCTTGCAGGGTCAAGCTTCTTGATATGGCTGATCACGCTGATGGCCTGGACCTCAGCAAGGAGCAGGCTGTCATTGCTGTCTGCTCAACTCAGGTTTATCCCTGACTTTCCACTTTTAGGACGGCCATGCCTTGTGCTTCACAACAGTAGTACCCTTGTGGCTGCTGCCCAAGCTGCAGAGCCATGGTGAAAGCTGACTTGTGTCTTTCCTGTAGGGTGATGGCGTAGCACCAACCGAGGCTCGTGAGTTTTGCGACTGGTTGGGAAGTGATGCAGCACCAGCATTGCCAAGCATTCCCTTTGCTGTCTGTGCACTTGGTGACAAGTGAGGCATCTACTGCTGTGTTTCACACAGTGACCTCGCTTGAGTTAGAGTGAAAACAGTGTCGGCCATCATTCTCATGACACATGTGTAAAACAGCGCTTGCAAGCTTATCGCTGGCCTGAACATCATACATCCCTACTGTGACACTCAGACCATACCAGCTTGGCATGACAAGAGTTGTGTCCCACGCACCTAGCGCTTGTTGGAATTTGTGTTTACTACTGTTACTGTTCATTCTTGGCATTTTCCAGCTGCACAACAGGCATTTTCCAGCTGTGCAACAGCCAGCACAAGCCAGCACACCCTTCCATGCAGTGTTGATGTTCTGCTGTTGTTGCACAGGTCCTATGTTCATTTCTGTGCGTGTGGCAAACAGCTGGACAGCCGCTTTGAGTCTCTGGGTGCAAAGCGCTTTGCAGACAGAGTGGACGTTCACAAAGAGGATCTGCCAGCCATTGACAGGTGGTTGAGTGGGGTAACCTCAGCTTTGCAGGCTTTGCAGCTGCAGACCTTCCAGGAAACAGGAGGTGTGCATCAGATTTTACATAGTGCTGGTTACCTAGTCATACTCCCAGCGCAGCAGTCAAGACAACTCATTCATAGTAATTTCTATGCTTTTGATACAGCATGCCCCTGTGAGGCTGCTGACATGGCATTCCTGCTTATTCACCAATTACTACATCAAAACTTTGCAGTCCTATGGCTGCGCATCGATCATGCAAGCTTTTGCCCAAGCAGTCTAACATAGATTCTGCAGCTTGTCAGAAGAAGGCGTGCATGTCACCTGCACAGTCTTCTATCACACAGCCTTTTACAGCATGACAGAGACGCCATGTTTTGTTGGATGAACCTACATGCTTGACTCTACATTTCTTTGCGCTTCAGGTGTCGTGGGTGATGCTGCTGAGTCAGCAGCTGCTAAACCCAAGAGATGGGGTAAGAGCCGCCCCTTCCGTGGCCAGGTTGTGGCTGTGGAGGGGCTGTGCAACCTTGCATCAGGAGATGACAAGGACACCATCCGGGTGGAGATCGATCTTGGGAAGTCTGGCCTGCAGTACACCCCTGGAGATGCCTTGGGGGTGTACCCCCTCAACTGCAATCAGGTATGCAGCGCACCTTGTACCATAATACTGAGCAGCAGTGTTTGTGCCAGATGGTCTCCAAACTGATTTCATCCGCTGCTATGATGTCATCAGGCATAAGTGTCAAAGTCCAGATTCCAGTGTACACACACATGAAAAGGCACTGGGTGAAAAGTTGGGGGCGTTCACAGCCCAGTAGGCGCATGTACAAGGGAAGCTGCAAGCGGTTCCCACATGTAACATTGCAATGATAGAAGGGGTGCTCTGTGCATGCTGATCAAACAACTGGTTGCACAGGCAGTGGAGGAGCTTCTACAAGTGTTGGGGCAGGAGGGGCATCAACAAGTGTCCTGCCCTTCCTGGCACTATCAGGACCATGATGAGCAGGCTCAATCTTCAGATATTCCCCGTCAGCTGCCCTTACAGGAGGCCCTGGTCAAGTGCTATGATCTCAGGTCATTTTCTGCAACCTCTGCACCTGGGAATCAGCAGAAACTACTTGGCAGAGTGCCGGTTGTTTTTTCGTTGTCAGCAATGCTTGTCCATGAATCCAGGCATGTCTGCAGCCACCCACAGCACAGAGTCAGGCAAGAGCACAAAACCTGCTGTTGATTTCAATACACAGCATCACAAGATTGCTTGTGCATTGTGCATACATAGCAGCAGCTTCAGCATTGATGTCTTTGTGGTCACACTGGCATATGGATCGCACTGATATGAGATGGAAGTCCCCTTGCCCGTGTCTGATGTCATGCCTGAAATGCATAGGAGCCCCAAGCCTGAGTTGTTGCAGCTGCTCTTTGAACACATGCCTGCTCCAGCCCAGGCAGCATCAAAGCATGGTGACAGCAACGGCTACAGCTCACAAGACACCAGTGCCCTCAGTAATGGCAATGGGCACCATACTGATGGCAGCAGTACTGGCATGAATGGGAACAGCCAAAACAGCAATGGGTATAGCAAACCTGCCAATGGACACAGTCATGCTGCAAAAACCAATGGTCACAGCCATGCTGCAGAAACCAATGGACACAGTCATACTGCAGAAGCCAAGGGTCACAGCAGCAACGACAATGGCAATGACAGTCACAGCAGTCAGAATGGCAACAGCAGTAAGAAGCCTGTGATAGATGTGGATGGTCATGCCGATGGCATCAGCCAAGATGAGGCCAATCAGCAAGCCACAGAGCTGCAGGATATCCTACAGGATGAAGTAGAGGCCTACTTAGACAAGCGGCACATCATCGATATCTTGCATGACTTCTCAGGCTCCCACCCCCCTCTTGCCACCTTGCTCAGCTGCTTGCGCCCCCTGCAGCCCCGTCTGTATAGTATATCCAGTAGCCAGCTGGAGCATCCCACACATGTACAGATTACAGTTGCTGTTGTGAAGTACGTTGCGCTTGGCAGAAATAGGATTGGAGTGACTTCTACTTTCCTGAAAGAGAGGATGCAGGTAGGCTGCATTCCCTGTGGCTCAGGCCCTTTGCTATTCCTGGTGTACATGTGTGTTGCAGTATGCAAGCTAGTGGCACAACTTGCTGCCGCTGTTCACGCCATCTCAGCATTCCTGGGCTACTGAAGCTGTTGACAACCACCCTATGCCATTTGAAGCACAGCAGCTGTAACCTTTTGTGCCCTCAGCTGTTCCTGCCAATTGCCATGCAATGCTGTGTAAGTGTTTAGGTCTGGCATGTACCTTGATGACCAGCTGCTACTGTTGACAGCATCTGCTGTAAATCAATTCTGATGATGTTGGTGGCATTTCAGGTGGGTGATCATGTGCCAGTGTATGTAGCCAAGAATCCAGACTTCAGGCTTCCTAAGGACCTGGGTACTCCAATCATCATGGTGGGCCCTGGCACAGGCCTTGCCCCCTTCAGGTGCCCATTCCTTCCACCCTGCCGTTGCACTGATGGCTGTGACGACAGACACTTTTCGATACAGTTTTGTCATCTGGCCATTACTGCAGCTCTGCTTGCTCAAGCTCACACCTGATTAGCAACACAATTTGTGGATACAACTCGCTTGTCAGATAGACTGGCGGACGCTCCACCTGCAATGCAGGTCTTTCATGCAGGAGCGCATACACAGCCAGCAGAGCTCAGGCTTGCAGCTTGGGCAGAGTGTGCTGTACTTTGGGTGCCGCCGCTCTGACCAGGACTACCTGTATGGCCCACAGCTGCAGCAGTGGGCTGATGAGGGTCGCCTTACCCTCTTTACTGCTTTCTCCAGGCAACAGGTCCGTGCCAGCAGTGCATGCAGAGCCATATGACTCTGTGGGAACTGCAAGTTGAACAGTTGCATGAAACCATGTCATGCTGTTGTCATTGCGAGTATCACATTTGATCCTTCTCAGGCCCGCCTTCTAGCATTGGCTGGTGTTGTATGAGCGCCAAAAGGTGAACATGCAGACAGGTAGTCAAGCGACTATACTTGCAGTCCAACGACTCTAGGAGTTGCTATTCATGCACGCTTAGAATGTGTTGTATTCAGCCACAAGCTTTGGTCACATGACTGTTATCACGCCATGCCACTGCAGGCCCAGAAGGTGTATGTCCAAGACAGGCTGAGAGAGAGTGGTAAGCTTGTGTGGCAGCTGCTGCAAGAGGGGGCGCATTTCTATGTGTGTGGTGATGCAGCCCACATGGCTGGCTCTGTGGAACAGGCACTGCTGCACATCATTCAGCACCACCAGGTTTGGCCTGCTACTGTATGCACTTCACCTTTTTCTGCTTTATGTACTAGCAGTAAAGGATATAAAGGCTATGGTGATACATACTTGTCTAGCTACATCCATTCTGCATGGAGCGTCTGGTGTGCATTGCTGTCAAGACACATTATCATATTAAGCAAACACAGAACGCAGCATTTGGCTGAAGCTTTTCATGGACTGACTGTGAGCATATTGTGTGGTTTCAAGTTCTTCAGCAGCATGTCATATTGTGCCAGACAATGGTGTCACACGTCCCTTGCTGTGTGCTCAGGAAGACGGGGATACACTGAGCGCAGAGCAGTACTTGGAGGCTTTGCGACAACAGGAGTGCTACCAGAGGGATGTTTGGTTCTGAGACATACTACCCTGTGACAGATTTGGTGAGAGAGCTCTTTTGAGAGATGCATTGTTTAGGACAGAGGACAAGGTGACAGGTCTAGATGCCTGTACAGTCTGTTGCAATGTCTGACTGAAACTTCCAGGCGACAAACGAATGACGACATGTCCATATTGGACTGAAGACTCATGCTTGAGCTGTGCATGCAATGCTGTTGACCAGGTCTCCACAAGGGCCATCAGGCACAACTGACCAGTCACCTTCTGCTGTGTATCAGAACGTCAAAGCATGGCAGCATTGACACTTTATCTGTGTGTGTGCGATACCTGCCTGGGAAGCTGCGACCTTTGCATGACTAAGATGCCGATGAGAGAATATCGTTATAAGCACATGGTCCCTGCATTACCATACTATCCAAATGATGCTTTCCACCTGTTGCACCAGACTTGCGCCAACTCGACGGTGCTGGCTCGGGACAGCAACTCATTGTCGTTCACCAGCAGCTGCGCATTCTTCCGTACCGACGCTGATTTATTCGCCTTCCGCTGTCTCGCCGTCCATTTACAGAAGGTGAGATATCTCGCTTCATGATCTGTCTGTGAAGCTCGCACGTCAGTGCAGGTAGCTTGCAGATCAACGCGCTTGCAAAGCAGCCACGAGCGATGCAGTTCAGCAACACTTGCATTATTTCCATGATGAATCACATTGTATTTGGCAAAGCTGAGCGTCTGCTATGAACGTGCTCAGCGCGGTAACCCAAGCATGCACTAGTGCAGTACTGATGTGGGGGCTCGCTGCAGCTGTCGGACAGCTGTCGGACTGAGTAGGACAATTTGTTGACTGCAGCTTCCATCATGATAAAAATGAGTATGGCAGCCATCGCTGTTCTTCTCGTGTCTGCGATGTTCATTGGCGCACAAAGTCGCAAGACTTTGGGAACCGTCGATGTTGCCACTATCGAGGCAATGGAGCACCAGAGGATTCTTGCTGAGTTGGAGGAGGTCCATCAGCTACGGGAACGAATGCTGCAGCAAGGTAAGGTTGTTGATTTCTTTGTGCCGATAAAGTGCCCGGATTTCCCCCTATTATTGGGAAACTGGCTCAGGTTATTGCTGGGATGCTGGTGTTCAGGCAACCAGCAGAGTCAGTCATGTCATTATGTGCGCTTTTGTCAAACTACTTGGAGGCTGTACCATCCAAGCAAACAGCATATGACTCTTTTGCCCTAGCCTGCATGCATACACTCATGCAGCTAAGATTGTTGTAACAGTTGCACTGCATGTGATCAATATCAGGACCAAAGCATATGCACAGCACATGTAAGCCCAGTACACTTCTGCCTGGCCTCAAGTCAGTGCAGAAAGTTGTACTGTACTTGCATAACTGCTTACACTTGACTTTAACTAATGTATAAAGTATATCGCTTGCAGCTGCAACATACACATCCACTGGCAATGGTCCTGCTCCAGCCCCTGCCCCTGCAACCACAGCCACACCTGAAGGCACAGCTACCCCTGGGTTGCCAGAGCAAGAAGCATCCCCATAGACTCCTTCATCTTCCTCAAAGTTTGCCTTGACAGTTCCAGAAGGAGTCCCACCTCAGGCTTAAATTCAAGGACCTGCTTTGGCAAAATGTTTGCTGTGCAGATATCTAGATGCAGTCACAATTGGTCTACTCACAACTCAAGTATACTGTATTGCAGTTAGAGTGCCAGCATGGCCTACTTGAATGTCACGACCAATGATAACAATGAGTTTGACATATATCTGTACAGCTGTCTTGAATGACTGATGACCAACAGCATTGATGATTCTAGACCAACTATCAGATATACATGCACCCTTGCTTGCGTAGGTGATCTTGAACATGAAGAGGTAGTACAAAAGTACCAAATTGGTCAGTATTTCGTGCTGTAAATATGCTACATGTTGCTGTCAGTTGTCCTGTTTGCATGCCTGTGCACTTATTTGCATTTGAGAAAGGACAGTACAATGAAATGGACGGTATTGAGCTGGTGGCTGATCGCACGTGGGACACATGCTGCTGTGTCTGGCTCTGCGCAACAAATAGCCATAGATGCAGGTCGAAGTACGCTTTCTAAGAGCATTGAAGTTTTCAGACACTGCACGTATGTAGTCAGTCACGCAAATGTATATATACATGTAATACATACTATGTACATACCAAACATGTGTTACACAGTGCAGACCTCGGATGCAGTCTGTCAAGACGAGAATCTTTATGTCCCTATAGGCTGAAGTGCATGCACTATTGGGGCAGTAAACTGCTTGCAAGCCAAGTCTCGAGACAGCTAGCTCTTGTTGGTCGAGACGGCAGCCTCTTTGAATCCATTGCAAGTTGCAACCAAGCATGTTTAACACCAGTGCTGAGACCCTGCTACGAATCTCTATGCGCAGCAAAGTGCAGATGCGCGCCAGCGTTTTCGATGTATTGCCAGCATGGCATATATGCTTTGCATGCCGTGGATGTGTGCCACAAAATAAAATGTACAGGTGGCTCGGCAACCTCTCGTGACTGGTTAGTAAAGGCCATGTGCACGTCCACATTACGATCTAATTATGGTTGTGAGTGGCGTTTGTGTGCTTCAGGCGCATATATAAGCCGCTCAGTGCAACCGCATTGCATCTTGCGGCTCTTGCTCGGGTTCTGCACGTCATCTGCTTCTTATTCGACACTGCTGACTGACCGTCTCGTCCTGTCGTGCTCGCCTTCATTTTGAACTTGCAGTGCTTAGGTCTTACCCGGCTTACGTCGACGGATCAACAGCGTATTGAAAAGAATACAACAGTCTGCTGCCATACAAGGAAGTGCACAGTTGTTTTAGCACTGAAGCTGTGCAGTAAGTTTTGGTGAAGCGTCTGTAGCCGTTTAAGATGGCCAAGTCGAGGATTCCTCTCTCCTCAGCAACGTTGCTTATGTTGCTCGTGGCGACATCAGCTCAGGTCATCGTCGACAACGTGGTGTCTCCTCCCGAGGAGCCGGCACCATCAGCGGTATGCCGCTACTCATACCCCTCACTCGACCCTGCATGTATACACCTGTACGTACCGGTACCGTTGCGTGTTGTCGACTTTGCAACGTTCCGACGCTGGATGTTCCGGAGTACTTTGTTCAAGCTTGGAGGCAGAAATCAAACGCTGCAAGATTGCTTGCAGAATGCACAAAACGTCATTTACAAGTATGGTTTTGCTGCACAAGAGTGGATTCAGTACCCAGGAGGCCTCTACAAAGCATCCAACACTGCCAACTTCCCAGCTTCTGACAAGTTGTCTGGTGCACTATTCAAATTGAACCCTGGAGGCTTACGTGAAATGCACTGGCACAACCCCAATGAGTGGGGGTTTGTGCTCAATGGTACATGCAGAGCCACACTGGTCAATCAAGGGTCAACACATATGGTTGAGTCATGTAAGGTTCTGTCAACATAAGCGCTGCCTGTATTGAGTGTCTGTCGGCAGTTTTACTGGATCTGGTGCAATGTCTGCAATTGCAATTGATTGTTTGCTAATTTGCTGTGAGGATAACGCTGATGTTGCCATTTACCAAGTCACATGTGCACAGCACTGTCATCTGTAGAGCGGCGAGCACTGACAAGGTGCTGTGGCCAAACATCACTTTCTGCATGAGTCAGTTTGATGAAGTGATGACAAACATGAATTGACCTGCAGGGGATTACGACATCGGTGACATCTGGTTCTTTCCTGGCAACTTTGGGCATGTCATCCTGGCTGTGGATCCAGAGCTGGGCTGCACATACATGACCTCATATGACCAGGGTGACTTTGATGAGCGCCTGGATGCCCAGGGCCTGTCTGGCTGGTACACACAAGTGCCTGCTGCTATCGCTGCACAGGTGACTCTCTGCATGCACCACACACCATTCCATGCAGTTTGCAGCTAGTGCATCATTTCACACACCAACCTGATCAGATGCCCGCTTTTGATGACACAATGATGATTACTTCTGCAAGTGAAGTTGCTGCTGCAATTTTTCCCAACTGCATGGTTGGGACTTGCTGATCAAATGCTGATGTGTCATATACAAGCCAGCATATTGTGTGTGCGTTTGTTCTTTTCTGGAGCTGCACATAAGCAAATGGAGATGACTGACAGCATGGACTGCATGCCTCTGTCAAGCGGTACTGACAGCCAATCTGAGCCATGCATTGAGCCCTCAGAGGCTGATGTGTCATTGCATGCAGGCTTTTGGTCTCCCAAACACATCCATGATCACCGCAAACCTGGTCAATGGAACCAACAACTTTATGCCTCAAGGCAATCTGACCGAGCTAATTGCTGGGGACAGCACACCATCTCCAGTGCTAGCTGCCACATCAGCACCCCTCACTTCTCAAGTCAACTCCATGACTCACCGATATGCCTTTGGAACAGCAGGCTACCTGGAGGTATGGCACTAAACATTGCCATTCACAGCACCCTGCCTGTTGAAATAAATGCAAAACCTGCTCCAACATGCACTTGTTCATTCATTTGTGCTGTCACATCACATGCGATTTGCATGCCCAGAAATAGCTGTGCATCAAACGCAGTAGAATTGAGTCAATCTGTTAGCTTTGAAAACATTGGTACTCTGTCATGCAATGCCCATCTTGGTTGAGTTTCATCAGACGGTCAGTTTAGCATTCAGGAATGCTGCAAGCCACCTGATGTTTCTGCAGGTGAGCACTGATGGCGGCACTGTTCGCACTGCTGACTCACAGTACTTCCCGGCCTCCACCGCCATGTCAGGATCACTGGTGCACTTCAAGCCTGGGGCCCTGCGTCAGATGCACTGGCATGTGAATGAGGATGAGTGGCAGTTCGTCATCAACGGAACAGTAGAGGTAATGATGGACTGCAAGCTTGAGTTGAATGCTGCGTCAGTGCATGCTGGCACACTTCACAGTCCGCATGGCAACTCCTGTGTGGCAGATGCTGCTTGTCTTGTGGCGAAGCACAATGACTTGAATTTGCTGTTGTTCATTGTTGCATGTGGTTGTCGTGCACCAAGGTGGAAACTACTGTTGTGCATTCACATGCAAGCGTCACAAAGGTTAGTGCACATCTCTGTGTCCCAACCAGCAACACAGCGACAATTTTGAATCAGTCTTGGTGTTCCCAGTAAGTCCCCTCATTTCAGAAGTTGTATCTTGACTCACGTGATCTGCACTCAAGTTAAGAACAATGTTGAGGCAAGCCACCAGGCAAGCAGCTGCAGCATTGTACAGACTGCCTGCTGCTCTATCTGCAGATTCAGCTGTACAATGGCCTGGGTGCATTGTCAGGAGTCAACACTCTGGGGCCCAATGACTTAGGTGTTGCCCCTGCCGGAATTGGTCACTTCATCAAGAATGCAGGTCCGGCCCTTGTATCTGCAACTGCCGCTATCTACAGCTGTATACAGTTTCCATGCATATCAAGCAGCACTCACTGACTGAAGTCTCCTCAAGTCTGTTCTGTTGAGCTTGTGAGACATGCAATGCTGCACTGTGCTGATGCTTCAACAGGC
>JAABUW010007014.1_pt1 | contig 13782 bp, 14 predicted proteins | sample 5560081 | NCBI WGS metagenome assembly JAABUW01 (sample SAMN10711882, study PRJNA513363) | rock metagenome | isolation source: Antarctica rocks | place: Antarctica: Victoria Land, Knobhead sud
TCACCGCCATCCAGCGATGAGCGTGGGTGTAACGTCGACTCAAGAGTGCTTACTATTGCTTCGACAGCTTCAAGGACACACCTTCTCTCTGGCTAGGTGAGCGCTTTCCGCATTTCTCTTACCGAAACAAAGTCATCATGGCGCGAATACTACGGTCGTTCACCACTCTCCTACTCGCGTCAGCCGTCTCTGCACAGGTCGACTACTCGCAGTATGTCAACCCTTTCATCGGTTCCGAAGGGCCATTTGAAGGCCTCGCATTCGGCGGCGGCGACATCTTTGTCGGCGGTGCCGTACCTTTTGGTGTCGCGAAAGTTGGGATCGACACGTACGAGACCAACGTCTCCTTCTCGACCATCAACGGCGGCTACACACCTAAAGGTCTGGTCACGGCCGTCTCGATGATGCATGAGAGCGGCACGGGAGGAAGTGCAAAGTATGGCATTATCTCACAGATGCCTCTCAACACGCTAAACGGTGTCAATGTGCTGAACAACCGGACTTACTGGCAGAAACGAGTGGGAGAGGATGTGGCTAAGGTTGGGTACTTCTCGACTAAGCTAGAGAACGGGGTGGGTGTTGAGCTTTCTGCTGGAAGGCATACTGGAATCATGCAGTATAGCTTCCCGGCTGGCGATCAGCATATTTTGGTCGATGTATCGCACTATCTGCCCGCAGAGGGTGGTGGCGGCGATAGTCAATTCTTTGCTGGAGGCGAGATCAAGTTACTGGCAGATGGCAAGACTTACACGGGTATGGGCAGTTATGGAGGAGGATTCAGCGAAAGCGCTCCGATGACTACGTACTTCTGTGGCGAGTTTGATACTGCGCCGGATCAGGCGCAGACCTTCAGAGGCAGGAACATGGATCCTATGGTCAGTACACACAGACGACTGAATGCTTTCTAGCAGCTAAAATGTGTCCACAGGGTATATACCGTTACCACAACGCACAAGGTCCGGTTCCACAACCAACATATGGAAACACCAGCGAGACCTCCGGGCCACTCAACGACAGAATCGGAGCTCTCTTCACTTGGTCCGACTCTGGTATTGCTACAATTCGATCAAGAGTTGGCATCTCCATGATCTCAGTTGAGAGAGCCTGCAAGTACAAGAACGATGAGATTCCGTCCTGGAATTTGAACGACGCTGTCAGCGCTGCTGTAGAGGAATGGAACACAGACGTCTTCTCCAAGATCCGAGTATCAACGGACAGCTCGCAGAACAGAACGAATCTGGTACTACTGTACTCGAGCCTCTACTTTATGCATTTGATGCCTTCGGATAGGACGAACGAGAATCCGTTGTGGCCGAGTACGGACTCATGGTAAGTTAATATTGCTCTAAAATAATTAGCACAGCACTCTTGACTGACCATACGCTGGGATGATTTTTACACCTACTGGGACATCTTCCGATGTACGATATCATTGTACCATCTGATACAACCAAAGTACTACGCCAGTATGCTTCGCGCCACAATCGATATCTGGAAATGGGAAGGATTCATGCCGGATGGGAGGAGTGGAAACTACAATGGCATCGTGCAAGGAGGTAATGAACCGTTCGACCTACTTCCAGCTACTACGATGTACTGACTTTCTCCCAGGAAGTAATGCAGACAATGCGCTTGCAGACGCTTATGTCAAAGGTCTAGAGGGTATCAACTGGACCGAGGCCTACCAAGCGATGCTCACTGACGCCGAAGTTGTTCCCTACAATACATACAGCTTCGTGGACCCAACGAACGGAATTAAGGAAGGCCGTGGTGCTCTGTACGATTGGATCCCGCTTGGATACGTCTCCTCAGACCGTAGTACACGAGCGCTATCACGATCGGTCGAGTATGCTCTCAATGACTTCTCATTGTATCAGCTCGCAAAGGACCTGGCACCAAACGATGTAAAGAAATACTTGAGACGGTCAGCACAATGGCAGAACACCTGGGACCACAATCTCAAGCACAAAGGCTTCACTGGGTTCCTGACACCAAAGCTATCAAATGGCAAATTCAACACGACCGATTACAACCCGGCCCTATGTGGTGGATGCGAATGGCAGGATATCAGCTACGAAGCTACGCCCTTTGGTGAGCCCAGCATGAGCTTAGAACTGGCAGAGTGACTGACGTAGCTCTAGAATACTCCTTCACGGTACCGCACGACATGGAGACACTCATCCAGTTCATGGGCGGCGAGAGTGAGTTTGAGCGTCGACTTGACTACATCTTCCAGCCTGGCACGAGCGAACAGGACCTAGGTGCAAATGGGGCTTCTATCACAACGCTCATGAACATTGGGTAAGATGTGCATGCTCTCCACACATGGCCATGTCTGACAATTCCAAGTAACGAGCCTGACTTCGCAACACCGTACGAGTATCACTACATCAACAAACAGCACAAGTCTGTCAACCAAACTCGAGCGCTTGCGAATGAGTTGTGGGTATAACATCGTTTACATCTCGCAAAACCTTTCGGCTGATGTCTCCACAGCTTCAAGAACGCAAACTACGGCGTCCCTGGCAACAGCGATGCCGGCGCCCTTAATTCCTGGCTCATCTGGCAGATGATAGGGCTTTATCCTGTTGTCACACAGCCGGTCTATCTGATCAACTCGCCCTGGTTCGAGGATATCAACATGACCATCAATGGGAACAGTACTCTGCGCATCACGGCCACGAATCTGGACAACGCCAACAGCTATTTCGTACAGTCTGTCAAGGTCAACGGACGGGATTGGGACAAGAACTGGCTCGAACACAGCGATATTATGGTCAACGGTGGCACGATTGAGTTTGAGTTGGGGAGTGAGACGAAGAGATGGGAGAGCGGTGATGTGCCTCCTAGCCCTGGGCATCATGTATTGTCGTGAACCTGCTCATGTACGAGAGCGTCAATGAGTTCATTGAAATTGCCAGGTCTGTTGTAGTCCGCGCAATCGACAACATGAGGCGGCACTTACATTTCATGATTTGTTGAGCTGCGGAGAGAACGGTGATGGATCAAACCATGATCTGAATACATATCCTACCTTTGCAGGTGCTAGCTACGGACACGTCGGAAGCAGGAGTAAAGAGACTAACGCGAACATGTCAAACTTCATCGTTGTCGCCACTCTGACCAGTGGCAGCAGAACACTCCACGCAGACGCCCATGCACCATCATACCTCACACTCTTGGAACCGTACGACTGAGAACTTCGGACCTTGCCTCCATCGATTTTGGCGATCTTGTCCTGAAGCACCCTCAACAGGCTCATATCCGGCACTCTTCGCGAAGATTATGAGCTTCGCAAGCAATTGCATATTGCGAGTGGGTGAGGTCTGGTTGAACCACGCCTCAAACTCATCTTCCTGCTCGCTTATGAACCCGATGTCCCAATCCGCGAGAAGCGGTCGGAGTGTTGCAATACACTGATCGACATCTCGATGGACCACATCGTCTTCAGCGGCCCATCTCGCCACCTTCAAAGGCTCGTCGAGCCAGAAGCTCACGATGAGACGTTTTGGTCCATCCCAACGGTCCTCCCTAATAATTTGATCCAGCGGTCGACTGTCCGTAATCGGGATGGCAATCGCATCTTTATGAATAAGAGCGTCATTGCCAGCTCTGTGATACATCGAGAAGACAGCCGCGGGCCACTGGACAGGTGCTCCGGAATCAGTAAAAGGTACACCGAAGCTCGCGATCAACAGGTCAGGGATCTCAGAGTCAGAATATCGCGACCAATCTTTCTTTCCAAAAGATACGACGCTGTCAGACTCGCTACTGGTGCTGTCACCTTCGCTGTGCTGTGAGTGGGCAGGAGAGCCCGCTTGAGACTCATCAAGTGGCGCGGTGCTGCCTGGGCCATGGTTTCCTGCATCACTGCTGCTCCATCCACTTTGTGGCAAGCTTGGATAAGATGGGTCCCCGAAGGCAGCTTGTTGTGGGAGGCCGGCACCTGATTTGGACGTCTGCTGCTCCTGGCTCGGTTGCTGGTGGTTGGCCGTTGCAAGTGGTTGGGTTGTCGGTTGCGCAATCGGATTTGGAGCTCGCTTTTTGTACACCGGCAAGGATTTTGAGATGTTCTGGAACACACTCCTCGTGGAGCTCTCCACGGCTGAGCTGGTGTACACTGTTAAGTTGGCTTGCCTTGACGATGTGAGTTGTGGGATTAGAGCGGCCGGTCGGATATGCTAGGAAGAAGAAACTATCGTGGCCTACAGGTAAGTTATATATCTTGTGTAATTGAGACAAATAAGTACGATGACTGGTCTATGACATTCCAGCAGTCACATCTGCCGCGTTCTGTCGACTTCTCGCGAGCTCTTGCGGCGACAGGACAAAGAATAGAAGCCTAAGACCGACTCACTGGTAATGTTGTTGTTTTCGTGCAGAGGCAAAGGCTGACATGTGAAAAGTTCAGATACAGATCACACGTTTTGTCAATCTGCTTCAGATGCCTGAGCCGCCAGAACACGGTAGGACGGACACCCATTGAGTTTTCAACATACCATCCGCGACCTCGGCCTTGTGCGCCTCCATCTCTTCCAGATCCCAGTTGATGCTTGTCAAGGACCCCTTCAGCCAGTCGCCGCGTGGTGAGGCTAGGTAGAGTCCTAGAGCTCCTGTCTGCTCCCCTTCGTCCTTGGCATACTGTACGAGGCCGTCGTCAGTCCCTATGTCGGTCGCAACGATACCAGGCAGGAGCGTGAAAGCGCGGAGGCTTGGGAACTCTGAGCGAGGAGTGATTGTCAGCGATACCTTGTGTTTCAGCAAAGACGGTCCGGTAGCTTACCAGCAGCTACATATTCCATGTACCGGTGGACAGCAGATTTGGAAGTCGAGTAGGCGGACACGCCAGGCATGATCAAGCCAGCGATACCACTGTTGATATTGATCACAGTACCCACAGGTTTGGTGGGATCTGGTTGACTTTTGATCCAGCTACGCACTGTGTTGTGCGTGCCGAGGACGTTGATTTCCTTGCTGGTGTTAGCACATGACCCATGACTTGAGGGCGTGCTGGCAACGAACGTAAATGTTCCACCAATTGGCCACGGTCTCCTCGGTGAACGGTTTGATGGGCCCGACAGCTCCAGCGTTGGCAAAAACCACATCAGCAGGTCTCCCGAACCTCTTGTTTACCTGTTCATAAAGGTTGTCGACGCTAGTCTCTTGTTTGACGTCGGTAGCGACACCAAAAATCATGGTTTCGCCCTTCTTCAGCTGCTCTAGCTCTTGAACAGTTGCGTCCAGCTTCTCCTGGCGACGACCAGCTATGACAACACCGGCCGCCCCTGCGCGGACCCAGACTTTGGCGGTAGCCTGCAACGATGTCAGAACGCTACGCAAATAGATTCGGAGTTCACAGTACGGCTCCTATACCAGTACCACCTCCGGTGATCACGACAATTTTCCCCTTGGCTGCTTCTCGATTCTCTTTCGTCTCAGGTTGAAGGGAGTCGGGGACGCTCCGATGGATCTTCTTAGTCAATTGAAACGGCAACGTATAGACCAACGTAGGATCGCTTCTATCGTAGCTCATGCTGACGATTTTAGTTGGGTTCTACGGTAAGTAGAGATAGGATATGTTGAAGGTAATCTGGAAAGCGTGGCGATTGATTCTTGGGTCGTGGTGTGGTGAATGCTGGGTTTCTATGTCTCGATCTCTTAGCAGCGACACTTTGTTTTTGACCGTTTACCCTTCAGCAGGATAATTGAGACGGTGAATCGGAACTCAACTATAAGCAAGCCGAACGCTTGATAAGACCTTGAATACCACCGAAAGCTAACCTGTAGTCCGCCGTGGTTAGGTCACCTCCGACGGTGATGACCAAGCCACTGTGGGAGAGACCTTGATCCTCATTCCCTGCGATAACTAGTAAGTCAGGAGGGACATTGGTTTGCGTAGCCTCTGGACAACTTCACCGGAAACGAGACACTAGGATGAGCATTTATGGCGAAGGGGTTGATCATGTCAAGACCCAAAGCCAATTGCCGATTTATAGGACTCGACTGGACGACGTTGTCGAGCATGTAGATTCGGGATTCGAGACTGAGAGATGTTGGAACTACGGAACGAGACTACCTCCGGACCATCGGTCGCTCTCGCAAAGCGAATAAATCTTGCGGCAGTATTTCGTTGATTCGGCCAAACGACCATCACTAGATTGCTCAGCTGCGGACTCCAGAGCGCTGAGAACAGCCGCATAACATGATGAGTGGGTTGCCCAGGACTGATGTGCGGCTTCATCTATTCGTGGGCGGGCATGCCAGCTCAGAACGGTGAAGAGAGCGGCAAGCGTTGCGCACGCTGTCGCCCTGACATAGAATATTTCGTCAGCAACCCCTGTACGCCATTGCAATGGAGTGGACTTACCAGGCAATCGGGGTAGTGCCATCAGATATCAAGGCGGCCAACGACAAGAACCGCCGAGCGTCCTCTACACAGGCTGGGAGACCATTCCGCGTCAGAGCACCGAGCGGGCAGGCGAGAACACGTCTATGCTCGTACTGAAGTCTCCCAGAGAATGGGAAGCGTGGAGGTGGAAGAGTGTGCGAAAGTACATTGCCTCAAGCACAACGAGGTGCATGATGTCAGAGCGATATGTGGTTTGCAATAGCTCTGGAGCATCCAGACCGGTGAGCACATTACTGCGTCGCCAAGTCGCCAACTTTGAAACAATGGCCTTGTAAGTCGCAAACGTATGACCGGACAGGCGTTGGCGTGCTTTGACCGAGAAGAGCTCCTCGAGCATTTCAGCTTGGATGAGTGCCAGACTTGCGTGAAGAGAGAAGACGTTGATGCTCCACTCGCCACCTGTATCAAGATGGTCGGTGGTGCCCCACCAATCTTGGTCGTATGGGCATGGCAGCGGCGTCGTAATGTCCGCGAGCCTCTGCGAACATGGCCGCAGATTTGTAAAAGCAAAATCGTTATCCATAAAGAACGCGATCCAGAAAAGGTAACGCCTTGACCTGCCGGCATCTGTGTCGTTGTCCAGCGCAAAGCATTGGTCATTGTACGCGAGGTCTTGCACCATACGCATGGCAATAGAGGCAAACGAGGCTGCCCGTTGTGACTTGTCTGACGTCTGTAACAGTATTGTGACACCGAGCAAGCATTGAACCATTTGCAAGCTGGGATCGCCAAGCAAGAGATCTGCAAGTCTTTCGAGGCACCTGTTCATATAGCGGTCGGCCATGGCCGTATCTTCAATTGAAGCAAACACACTCATTGCCCGCACCCGGTGCGCAATACCGAATGTGATATATGTAAGGACCCAGGATTCAGGGACTTTGTCCGCGGCGCCAGAATAGCAGTCCCTCATGTGGTTGACTATGACCGCTGGTGATAGCAGCGGGATCTTGCTGTTGAAGTCGTGTAAGTATCTAAGGTGAGGAACAAAGCGGTCAGCAGGTGTCCCAGGCTTCTGCGATAAACGCACAGCATCTCGCAGCGGCGCACAGCAGCGTAGTCCTTGAGTTTCTACTAGAAAGTACTTCGACCCGTTGATCCGACTTACTCTTTCAACAGGCCGACACCTTCGTCCTTTGTAGGGAGAAAGCACCGAGGCAAAGGCTTGTCAGGTAGGAGCAGAGGTGATTCCGTTGGTACAGAAGGGCCTATGCGGTTCGATTGTACGTCTGTGCCGGGACCGAGACTGCATGCGGGCAGGGCCTCGCTCTCGAGCATGGCATTGTCATGCAAGTGATGCATTGCGGTTTGTGAATGGGTTGGATCCTGATCTACGTCCATCCCATCAGAGACGGCGAGGTAAGGTTCGTCACTGTTGCCGCTGACACGCGTAACGCCTGCAACGACATTCGGGGCGGACAACGCAGCGGCAAGTCTCAAGATGCCATCCTCAAGGCGTCGGATTCGCTGATCGAAGCTTGCGGTAGAGTCGACTCCATTAGCCGCATTGGCGTCAAGACGGCTCTCTCTGAGCACCGACAGCAGTACTGAGTCGTCCGCCGTCGACGGTTGGCCAGAGCCCGAGAACGTGGAGCAGCGCCTTTGTTTATAAACACGAGTGTGACGGACAGGCGCTTCACAAAGCTGCATGTCCTGCTGACAGCGCAAGCAACCCCTCATGGAGCTTTCCGGCCAGATACATCTTGCTTTGCGCAGACGGCAGCGCTCACATGACTAGAAGCAGACTATTAGCAGAATTTCTGTTCGGCCAGAAGTAATGGTGCCACCCACCTTGCGTGGTCCTGGCATTGCGGGAACGAGGCGACAAGGTAATCGAAGCTCGGCCGATAAGTGAGCGTAATGGCAGCGTTGAGAATGGACGTTCGGAGTATCGCTAACACTTCTGTTCCAATGTCGAATTTGCCTTCGACCGCTGACAAAGCGGACCTCCAACGGCGACCTCTAAACTTGAAAAGCGACTTCCGAAAGCAACATCAGAAGACCGAAGGCCGTTCCGATCGTCGGTTCTCCGACTATCCAGCAACAACATATCTTTACCAATGGTGCCCTGTGATGCTCAATTCTTTCGGAAGCTCCAGGTTATTGCAGTCAGCAATGAGCAAAGCATGGAGCAGCAGCACTTCAGAACGATCCTGCATGGCTGGTTGGAATGGACAACTCAGCATCATCAGACACCCAATGGCCGCCTCTCGTATCGGTTTAAAAGACGCTCATGCCAGAAATATGCCACTCACGAAAGTACTTCTCATTCCGCGATACCACGTTCCGTAGACATACGTAGACATAACCATTGAGTCCTGACGCGATACCACGTTCGGTAGACAGAACCACCGAGTCGCCCTTAAAATGGATGCATTTAAAGCTAGTAAGCTCTTTGGAGTCGATGGCATGGTCTTCGTTATCACCGGCGGAGGAAGCGGCCTGGGCGAGATGATGGCGCTCGCGTTGGACGCGAACGGGGCGAAGGCTGTCTTCATCCTGGGCCGGAGACTGGAGAGCTTGAAAAAGGTCGCAGACAGAGCCGTGAGCGTACTCTGCGAGATCGTCTTCCCATACTGTTGATTAACGACTTCAGATCAACAAATCCGTCGTCCCAGTCACTTGCGATGTCACCTCAAAAGAAGCACTGCTTTCAGCAGTGGCCGCAATCAAGGCCAAGACGCCTTTCGTAAACGCGGTCATTGCGAATTCAGGCACTCTAGGCCCCGTCACCTCCGTTGCTCCACGTCCAGCTGATATGACTATCTCGGCCATACAAGAAATGCTGTGGGATACCTCGCTGGAGGAGTCTAGGAACGTCATGGATGTCAACGTTGTTGCTTCGTTCTACACTTTCGTTGCATTCATGGGCCTCCTGGAAGCTGGCAATCTTCATCCCGATAGCCGCGGCAAAACGGACTTCATCCAGAGCCAGTTCATCACCATTACCAGCCTCGCCGCTTTCAGCCGGAAGGAGAATGTCGGATATCAGTACATGGCCAGCAAGGCGGCACTTTCCCACCTAACCAAGAGCCTGGCAACCAACTTCGGTCCGATGGGCATCCGCGCCAACGCCATTGCTCCGGGGCTGTTTGCGACCGAGATGACAGAGGTGAAATTCCATGAGCTCCATCTTCGCGCTCGCCGCTAACACATCGCAGTTTGTTGCGCAAGGCGCCGACTGGAGTGTGCCTGGCTGCAGCCGAAGGAGACACATCCGATGACACGAGGGGGTTCCGCCAAGGTAAGCCGCACTTCCTGGCAGCAACTTCGCTGCGAGGCTGACTGAGATTGTCGCGCAAGGACATGGCAGGCGCGGTGCTGTTCCTGACGTCCCGCGCTGGCGCGTTCACGAATGGCAATGTGGTTCTTCTGGACGGTGGAAGCACTGGGAATGAGCCGAGTAGCTATTGAGCTATGCCGCAAGCACAGCGACGGTCTGATGGCTGGGCGAAGGTACCCGCTTGAAGTTGCGATGCAGTCGATAGATATCTGAGGAACAATTGAATTTTGCGGTCATCGAGGCCACCTGTTCGATGGAACCCGCGAGAGATTATAGTGTCGATGTTCGCCGCCAGCTCGATGTGGCATTGGTATGCTCTCACATCGTACCAAGAGGCTCAAGATTTTGAATATGCGACGGGTATCCAGTACCGCCGGCCGCGTGTCCAGGCATAGTATCCCGTCATTAGCAAGTCGTTGAGTGGAGTTGAAGGTGGAGATCCGGAGCACGTGGGGAGATATCGAGGTGGAGCTCCAATTCACTTTGAACATGAGCTAGCGCCGATCGCTCCCCACCAATGAAACTTAGATGGCCCATTGGCTGAGACATTCGGGCGCTAGCGGAGGTGCTCCCGCGCCGCCGATTGTCAATTACACTAAGGAAAAATCGGGTGTGCAGCCTTGATGCCTTATACTCACACGCCTTGTTCCAACCACTGTACTGACCACCGAACTGACGATAGTAAATAATTACCACTGTGCACTGTCTCGGCATGGTCGTAAACATGTCAGGAAACACCAAGCTACCTCCCATAGAGGGCGTTCCATCGCTTCCCACCTCCGAACGAGCAGCTATCCTCGACCAGCTCTTCGAACCAAGCACTCAGCTACATACGCTTTCAGTACCACTCTTGCATGAAAAGACCTTTGAGTCATACAACGACTTAATTGCAGCCATCGGCGTGCAACTTACCGATCTCTCCGAGTCGGCCTCCACTTCTGATACTGAATGGCTCCAGAGCATCCTCGGATCGCATCCACGATTAGGAGCGAAGAAGGTCGATAGCGAGCAGTCTCAAGCCGAGCAAGCACAGTTGCAGGGTAATGGCGAGGAAGCGGAACAATTGAGAAAGCTGAATGAGGAGTACGAGAGGGTATTCTCTGGGCTGAAATATGTTGTATTTGTGCAAGGAAGAGGGAGGGGCGTGATCATGGAGGATATGAGGAAGAGGATCGCGGAGAGTGACTTGAAGAGCGAGCAAATTGCTGCTATCAGAGTGAGTACTTGGAATACCGGATTCAGCGGAATACTAATGGCTTACAGGCAATGTGCGAGATTGCTGCCGATCGTGCTGGCAAGCTAGTATGACTGCCCAGAGCGAAGCTTTGGAGTTGGCCCTCATCGACTGCAGATTTTGGAGTCCACTTGAGACTACTGTCAAAGTTGTCCTTCCAATCGATAGTTATTTGCGGCAGGTTGATAGCGGTTAGGGACTGTCTCGCTTCACGTCTCACTCTTTGACGCCAACGGCTGCACGTTCTGCGATTGGACTAGCAGCCTAGATCAGGAGACGGGGGCAACAATAGCGCTGCCGGATTCGGAACCAGGCATCATGTGGTTGGACATCACACACGAACATTGAGACGCATTGTAGCCTGGCTAGAGTCATACAGCGGCATGACAATGCTCGAACCATTGATCCATCGTCAAATCAGCAACATGCAATCGAGAAGACGACAACATCGGGCAAACAAGACCGGCAATCAGAATCGTCCGAATGCAGCCTCATCGAACTCCACGAATCTCAAGTTTCGCGGCCGAAAGAAAGATGTCGAGCTCCAACAGCAGAGGTGTTCAACACTTCGAGGCAGGCGTCAAGGCTGGAGCACATACCTCCAACTTCGATCTTTACAACATAGAGTTAACGTCAATCTCTCGTTCCACCAAGGCTACCAGATCCTACGACCAAGCGAAGAAGTCAGCGACCAACTCACCTTCAATTTCAACAGCGAGCAAAGGATGTGGCTCTCCACGAAAGAAGCATGACTCTCAGCCTGCTGCGATCACGGAGTCGAAGCGCCGGGGTATTGCTGGCGGCGAGACGGCGAAAGACAGCTTTCTGGAGGCTATGGAGATGAGCAGTGGGCCGGATGATGGGGTTGTCAGGACGTGGTCGCGTTAGCAGACGTTTCAGGAGGTGGTTGGATAGATGTGGGCCATGGGCAACATGAGAAGAGGAGAACGGTAAAAGACCGAAGCGATTCGAAGGACTTGTGCAGCTTGCACAACAAGGCTCGGAGGCAGCTTTGGAAACCCTCCAGTCTTGAGGAAAGCCATCCTCCATGGCATACAGTCGTCAATACATGTATCTTCATGACCTCTGCATTTTGCTACCTATTTATGTGCCTCGTCCTGTGCATATTCCTCCGAGCCGTGCTCCCGAAAGCAGCTTCCTTCGGGCCGCGCATCTCTCCTTCCTAACTCGACATTTCGAGATGATCAACATTCTAGAAGCGTCAGGCGCACACCGCATTGCTCTTCCAAACGAGCAAGGGCACTCAGCTTCGACCATGTTAACACAAGAATACCATTGCACACAGGAGAATTACAGACCGCAAAGATGGAGATAAACTACATCCTCCTCGCCCAAATCCCCCTCTACATCATCGGAATATGGATCTTCACAGTCTACATGGTCCAAACCTTGCCAACCATCCAAGGCAAACGGATCCTACTCCTCATCGCTCACCCCGACGATGAAGCCATGTTTTTCGCTCCCACGCTCCGGTATCTCTCGAAACCTTCCCTGCAGAACCAAATCTTCATCCTCTGCCTCAGCAGCGGCGACGCAGACGGACTGGGCCACATCCGCAAAGACGAGCTCAAGAAGAGCGCCCTCCAGCTCGGGATCACTCACCCAGACCACGTAGTCGTGATCGAGGACGCGAAGTTCCCGGACTCCATGACTGAGATCTGGGAGGCGAAAACTATCGGCAATATTCTGCTCCGCTACTTCGCACCCGACGCTTCATCCACACCAACCAACTCCGCTCCGAAAGCCTTGATAGACGCAATCATAACCTTCGATGCACACGGCGTCTCCGGCCACCCAAACCACATCTCCCTCCTACACGGCGCCACTGCCTTCATCAAGCAGCTGATGCAACGACACACCGGCTGGGAATGCCCGGTCAAGCTCTACGCGCTCACGACGACGAATGTGCTGCGTAAGTATAGCAGTATCTTGGACCCGGCGATGACGGTGATCACCTGTCTCTGGAAGACGAAGGAACGGGGAAATTTTCCTACTCCGGTGCTGGCGGTGAGTGGGTTCGGGGATGTGAGGAAGGCGCAGAAGGCGATGACGACGGCGCATAAGAGCCAGATGCGCTGGTTCCGGTGGGGGTGGATTGGGGTGAGTCGGTATATGGTTGTTAATGATTTGGGGAAGGTTAAGGTGGCTTGAGAGGCGACGGGAAGACGAGCTGTAGACTTGTAGCCCAGCTGTCTATTTGTATGACTGTCATTTTAGTTCGAAGTAGCAGCACTACCTCGTCCTCATTACCTTGGTCTGAGTGAGCTCGATTTGATCCTCACGATTGTGAAAAGCGGGGATAAGCCGGACTTTGCCCAAATCTCTTCTGAGGCTTCCAAAATTAAATTCTTCGCTCCTACAAGATTGAAGAAGAAGAAGAAGCACTCGTACAAACCACAACACCACTCAGATATTCCCCTACGACTTAACGAAATCTTCAACAAACCGCAACAATGCCCCGCTCCAAACGCAGCAAAATCGTGCACACCTCCCGCGTCCAAAAAACACCTTCCCGCGACAAATCCGCCTCACTCTACGCCTCCATCCGCGTCGCCGCCGAGCACTACCCCCACATCTTCCTCTTCGCCGTCTCCAACATGCGCAACACCTACCTCAAAGACGTGCGCCAGCACTTCGCCGCCGACGGGCGCCTGTTCTTCGGCAAGACGAAGGTTATGGCGAAAGCGCTCGGCTTGACGGCGGAGGAGGAGGCGATGCCTGGTGTCCACGGACTCTCGAAATACTTGACCGGGAGTATGGGGGTTTTGTGTACTGAGAGGAGTGTGGAGAAGACGCTCCGCTACCTGGAGGAGTTTACGGAGGTGGATTTTGCGCGCG
>JAABUW010007015.1_pt1 | contig 13781 bp, 10 predicted proteins | sample 5560081 | NCBI WGS metagenome assembly JAABUW01 (sample SAMN10711882, study PRJNA513363) | rock metagenome | isolation source: Antarctica rocks | place: Antarctica: Victoria Land, Knobhead sud
AGGTAGCTTCCTGTATGATTGTTCCTGCAAACACAAGATGGATCACTCTTTCAGCATTCTCGTGGGGGGAAAAGTCCCGCAATTTTTTTCAATTCTTCTAGCCTCTTTTAGTATCAACTTCTGTACATCCAGTTGATTCGGGTTTTTCTTCCCACCGAGGCGGTGACTGTTGAATTTCACTCGTTTGAATTCATTTGTAATCATTTACAGCAGCATCTCATTCGATCATCGTTCAGCTGCTTGCATACTTTTTGAGACTGCTATGATCATCAATCTAATGCATCTCATTAGTTACAACTTACACAGAACACAGATGTCGTGACATGCACTTGTTCTTCATGATCAGATAGTTTGAATCATTCTCTTTCATCAGATCATGTAGAATCTCGTCTGAATCTGATGACAATGACATAAAGAGTGATCGCTGCTGATCATCATCATCACTATTATTCTTGACCCCATGACCCGCTGTGCGGCTGTCAACTCCTTGTTCAGCTTCTTCTGATGATCGAAGAGCGCCGCCTTCTCGGCGGCGTCTTGCCCATTAGAAACGGCTTGGTAGGTAGCTTCAAGATCAAAGGAGTGGTTCAATACCACCACGCAAACGTCAGAAATCTACAAGCCGGAACGTAAGCGTTTAGCCAACGCATGAACGGGTATGTCGGTTAAATTAAAGAAAGAGACCTGTTGACTGCCAAAATCGTGAACTAAAAACCCAAGTCAAGTAAAGTATGTAGAGCGACTGAATAGTAAGGAAAAACACAATATCGTGATGTTTATAGTCAGTAAAACCAAATCATCAGAAATCTTCCGCAATTCTTTTACGATTGTAAATTACTGCTATGCGTCGATGCCGTAGCAGTTTCAATTTCTCCAACGCTGGAGTTGATTATATGGCGAATTGTGCTAGCCTAAGATGCTGCTGCCCCCTTTCTTCCGAAGTCTGTCGATTGACAGAACAGTTTCCATGATCTTCTGCTGGATCTCCTTGTTTGTGCCTTCCTCTCTTGCTTTCCGAAGCAAAGTCTGCTTTCTTCACGTCCCCTAACTTCAGCATGCGTCTGACATCTTCTGCGCTCTAGATTGATCGTCGAGATCTCTTCTGAAAAGGGGGCCCTGATTGGCTTCTGAAAAAAGTCCGCAGACGGAAAAGTCCACGGATGGTGCCAACGACTTTGCCTTTTCATCCTTTCCTTGCTTTAATTAATAACTTGACAGGAAGCCTTGCGTTCGCCCAATTAAAGACTGCGCAATTCAATGTTTGATCCGTTAAAACTCGAGATCGAACCACTCATTTCAGTTTTTATCTCGCACTAGAATATTGACATCATCTTTGAGAGCCTGAAGATTTGCGCTCGAAGAGAGTATCTGATAGTCCCCCGAACGAGCACGTTCCAGAGTTGCGAAGCAACAGAGTCTTGATCGGTTGGATATCTTTCGAAGCTGCACGCTTCTGCTTGTGTATTTCATGTCTGATAATTCGAGAAAAGCAGTCGTCTGAGCGTGAAAGAACGGTAGAATTGTGAGAGACGAAGGTACCTGAAACTGAGCTAAGAGCGGTTCATCTCGAGAAAGTAGAACTCGAGAAAATGAAACCGTTGTAAGGAGAGCCGTGAATCTGTGGGCTGGGGTTGGTGACAGGGCTCTAAGGAATGGGGTGAGTAGTTGGGCCGTAGGGTATACCAGTCGTGCGTGTAAGCTACTGTCTCGTCAATCTTATACCTTCTCAATTCTCATCTCATAAGAGACAATCTATAACGTGAGAAAATCGAAGTGAACTGGCTGTTCTTTGAATATGGGGCGGACGATTCTGAACCGAAAAAATTGTTCCTTTTTATGTCGCTCATGCTATGAAGCACCTTACCGTCGCGGATCTGCTGTCCATCAAACTGATATCTCTTAGCAAATGCGGCAGTAGCAAGTCGAATCTGGTCTTCTATCGCGATGCATCGACATCGTCAAATCTGGATTGCTGACAAGGGAATCTTACTTTACTGGATTTTCAAGGCGGAAGAACCTTCTGCAAGCAAGTGATAACCGTTTGGACTTCTTTACTTGCGACTAGATGCCCGTCAGGACGGCACAGGCAAATCTGGAATACTGATAGGAAGATCCCCCTTTCTGGTGATCTTGGAGACGGAAGGTTTGCGTACAAAGGACTTGTACCCGTCTAGTCTTTCGTGCGCGAAGCAGATGCTCGGCAGCAAGACTCGATGAAGTGGTTGAACTGTTCCTCTAACGTATTCTTTGCTCTACTAGGAGGATAGTGGTTTGGTGCTGTGCGCTTGTTGTTTTCGGGATGACACCACCCTACGATCTCTTCCCCCTCCATAACAGCCTCAAAATCTCCGTTGGTAAAACAGGGTAGCTCGCCGCACTTCGGACAGCCACAGACTGCATTGCCATTTTCATGAGGTTTTGCGACGATCGTTATTTGCAGAGTTCTTGAAGAATTGTTAGGTTGATGATGTAGATGTTCCATTTCTTTGAAGATCGTCCAAGAGCGCAGAGGAAATAAATCCAGGACTAGAATATTGCCTTAAAAGTCGTCTGCGCTCGCTTCGATTTCGCGCAAGTCTTCTTGACTTGTACTCTTTCCCAGCCGATTTTTATTTGACCTTTTTATCGAGGTGTTTGAGGAAATCTCGAAGTCGCTTTCGTTGACGGGCCTCGTCGAAAGGTCGAGATCATCGGATACTGATAGCTTGCAGTTCAAATCTTCGGGCGTTCTTCGCCTTGGGCATGTAAATGTTAAAAACTTCTTCTGAAATGCTTGCTGCATCAGAATCGCTGACTTCGAAACTCAAACAGAGCCACGTCCGTCTTTGCGGTCTGTGGGCGTCTCCACGCGTTCGACAGTTGGATTGACAACTACGAATAATTGATGCCAGTAGTAAGTGAATTTGGCCACAATAAAGAGCCCCCATGTTGCTTGAGCGCGAGATGTCGTAGAAAATTTCTAAAGCACAACCGCAACATCGTTTCCCAGCCAGCTTCTAGCAGGTACAATTTGGGTTATATATTTGCACCCAGAGTCGTGTCAAATCCTTTTCTCTTGTTGTCTTTAGACCCGTGACGATTGAATAAGAAATTTGTTCAAAATTGAATTGCTTCATGTCGCTTCGAGAAATTACTCTTTTCCATACTAGATAGTATGGAGGAGCGGCAAGCAGCCTTGGCCATGAATTGTGCAGGCAGTGTGGAAGATGACATGTATCTGATGCTAGGGACTTTGACTTACTTTGTTTCCCTTTTCGTTGCGAATGGTTATCCTAGCGACGAATCTCTCTTCTTCAGATCCAGTTACCAGTTACCAGTGCCGACTCTATATCTTTCCAGGCCAAGAACGGGAGGCGTTGGTCATCATATGTACTGCGGTTGATATCCCCGACACGGCAGCACAGAGATGAACATAACAGAATTGACGTAACTTTCTGTATAGTCACATCCCACGACCTTGTGCCCCGAGTCGATGCGCTTTCAAGCAGTGACGTGGTCATTGCCTCTTACCAGAATGACCCCAACCCACTCCTTCTGCCTCGTGGGTTTCTCTGGTCAATAGTCCCTTATTTGTTAGATCGTCGAGCAACACCGCTATTCGAGTTCCGATCGTGGCGTGAGAGGTGGAAGTCCTTGTAAGAGGAAAATCAGAGAGTTACATAAGCAACCAAGTCCAGCCTTGTAGAAATCCCTCAGATGGTACACCGTGGCCTGATCGAGGCTTGACTTTGGCCACGATCGGTGTGAGGAATCTCTCGATGTGCTCCCCAGTAGGGGTGGTCTTCGTGCTGTTCGAGAGTGTCAGTCTTCATACCAGTAGGGAGAATCAGCTGGCAATAGCTGAGCGATGCACATAGGAATGTGAACTTACTCGCATCGTAGTGTCTCCGACCGGAAACTGTTGAAACGATTATCCCACAACGCGTTCTGATATTGTTGTAGCCCAGAACCCTTTCGAGTTTCGAAGCTGGGTAACAGTCTTCTTGGGAGACAACTCGTTAGGGACTCGACATTCTTTAGACTACTATCCGATAGCAAAAGCGTCATCAGGAAGGAAACCTTGACAGTACCGAACAAATCTGCGGTTCTGTTGGTAAGCAGATTTCCGGATGAAAGCCTTGAAGCAGCAGCACGCTAGTAAAGAAAAGCAGTACGACTTTCCATTGCTGAACATTACTCTTCACTAATTAGGAAAAATTCCCCACACCCGCGGTATCGGCGGCGGCGTTGTTGCTATCTTGACATGTGGTAAATTTTGCCGCTGCGTCTCCACCGACTATAGCTGTCCAAACATTGCTTGCATCTATGTAGGCGTATAAAAAGATGGTCTATTTTCCAGGTATCATCCATGGATGGCAAAAGCTCCAATGCGTCTGCTTTGAGATGGTCAAAAAATTCCGAGATGATGTTGTCAACAGGGGGGCATTCTAAGATTCTTTTAAAGTGGAATATAATAGACAACCTGCGAATACGAATGTTCACTTTGCGTTCATCCGTTGCAGGATGTGAATGCAAGGCAACAAGCCAGTGTTTGGAGAAGCGAGTTCTGAGTATTGCATTTTGGCGTATGCATGGGCCCGTAAAAGTAGTCCGCAACAGCAACGCGACAGTTGCAACTTCCTCAAATTCTACACGCTTAGTTGTCGATTCAAACTGTTCGATCTCCGTGCTCACGTGTTGTTGAGGCCTTCGAAGAAGCTCTGCGAGACTTGATAGAGAGGACTTTGACAGCTTGCAGGGGGATGGATATACGTTAGCCAATTAGTTCGTAACGAAACCACATAATCTCTTGATCTGGCACTCAGAATATATACACGTGCTTTGCCCGGCGAGTGGAGAACCTAGCGGTAATCAAGTGGGATTGGTATAAGGGAATGACCCGAATCCAAGGTCGAAGTTTCAAGTTGTTCGAATTTCCCCATGTTGGTTCTCGGTGTGTTTTTCGTATTTGCGTTTTTTCCTCCTCACCAAAAAAAGCATACTGGAGCACGGCAATGTCCAATTAAATCCGGCCCCATTCACAAGCGATAAAAAAAGTGCACAGTCCAGCGCTGACCTATAGCAACGTCCATCTTCCAATAACAGTAGTCGTACATGTTGATGCCGGGTAGCTTTTAGCGACGTTCTATCCATGCATCTGAGTCCAATGTAAGGCCGAATATCGCCTACCACAACATTTTCTATTCTCGAGGAAAGCTCGGGTTTGGAAAATTTTGATCATGTTATAGGGGTTTGCGCTCGGACGGCGTCAGGGCCGTGGTGTTGTTCTGCAGCAAGTCGCTTATTTGATCTAGTCTTGGGCTTGTCTTGGAAAAGGGGGGTCGGCGTGCAATTTATTTGCGATCAGTTCAGCCTGTTCAAAAGAAAAGTAATGAATGGTATGTATTACAATATATAAAAATTGAAGCTCACTTGAACGGTTTTGATCTGGTTGATCTTGAGAACATACAGGTACCAATCTTGGATAAGAGCGTCCATACTCCTGACGCGTGATTCCCGAGGTAGAAACTCTGAGCTTTTTCTGCTTTCCTCCAGATACTCATCGAAGTCTTGGGTCAGTTGGCATGAAAGCCGATGAGCGGTGGATGCTTCTGGCTATGGGACGGCGGATGGAAGCAAAGGTAATAATCTGGGCTCGTCTAGTCATTGTGGATTGGTCTAGGTAACTATGTCTTGACGAGTGCCGTACTTTTTATTGGCCTTCAAGTGCGTTGCTGCTGGTGCGGAAGAACATCGCAACACGATGATCTAGTATAATTGCTGTACACCAAAAGTAGTTGTCATGTCTTCAGGTCTTGTTCGCTTTACTTCATAGGGTTAAGAGAAACTTCCCTCGGCGATTTGTCCAAATACGAAAGAAAGAACGATGCGTAGAGAACACGTTTGCGCTCTGGCTTGTAAACTAAGCCCGATATGAATCGCGATTGAAAATCTTCATTCGTGTATATATAGTGATATATGCGTGAAACATTTTCGATGATAGTAATCAGTAATCGAATCAACTAGCTCGAAGTGAGGTGAGAGTTGAAAGGAAAAATCTTTGGTGGGCAAAAGGCTGGGTTAATTAGGAGCCTGTCTTTATGCAAGGAAATTATCTTCAAAGTATTTTTGATAGTAAAGCCAAAAGTAGGTATATTGTGTGTTGTATAAGTCCAGAATTTCCAACCGGTTACTGAGTCTATCGCAGGTAGCGGCTGGGGAGTAGGGTATCTTCATCAAAGATGATTTGGCCGTAGAGGGTTTCGGGGTTTAGAATCTCTGTTCAAAAGCCGCTTAGGCCGTAGGAAAGGCTCCATTTGAGACCATCATGTAGACTGCAGAAGTGGCTCCATCGAAGTGTGTGTAGTCCGCAGGAGCCCGGCTACGCTTCTACGTCCAAACTTGACGATATGCCACGACATAGAGAGTATGTTGACTGGCACCTAAGATCCTTCTGGAAGACTCCTTGCCTTCTCGCATTCACTTCTGGATCTTTTCCCGTACTTCACCACCTAGTCCGCAACCCACAAAGAAAAGAAAAAAACGCTCCATACTGCGAAACTCCCGGATGAAGATCCTTGTATGGCTAATCCCTAGGTAGTGCAGTGGCTGTGGAGGTTGTATAGGCAGGATTTCCTGAGGGGTCCCAGGTGTCAAGACACCAGGCAGCTTCCACACGGCTTCTTGAAGACTCTCGTACATTTTTAGTCCAGCAGAATCGTCGTAGTTGCTCGCTACATGCTCACATCCACCAAGAAGTGCACGTATATCTCGTGAAATAACTTTAGCGCTATTCTCCGGACTGTGTTTGGTGGATATGGCAGTTGCAGTGGTCTGCTTCTCTATCGGTGTTTGCATTGGTGTCCGTTCGTCCGTTTTTTTTTCATTTTTAGTGATAAACCGGTTAGGTATTGTGGGAGATGATTTGAATGCGGTAGGTACTTCGAGGAGACTTCGTGGTATATATTATAGATAATGCTCCGGATATGAAAAATATGAAGTGGGTGGGACGAGAGATGGAAAGTATAAGGGGGGAAGAGAAGTGAACTCCTAATCTCGCATGCATTCACACACGAGTAAACCCCAAAGCTGAGACAAAGTCGGTCTTGCGTTGGAAGCCCAATTTTCTTTTTAGAATTTGCACGTTGGTCCAGAATAAAGTATGAAGGAGTTATAGCAGGTAGAAATTGAACGAAAAAGTGCAGAAGTACCAAGCACCAACACACGCAAACATCTTACCTCGCATGCCAAATTTTTTACTTCACAAGCCTACCCCTGCATCTTCACCCACTCCTCCATGGTCTGCGCCTTCACCTTCGGATACCTCTCATTCGCAAGATCGTCCCCCAAGCTCGTAACCCCATCATTCATCCAATAGACATAAAACCTATCCCCCTCATTAGCCTGTCTCCCCGCTTCCCTCGCAACCAAAATCACTTACAGCATCACATTCGGCCACCCAATCTCCCCTTTCTCTCTCGCCTCATCCATCTTCTCGCGCAGCTCCGCCTGGGTTCCTAATTGCTTCATGTTGGGCTTTTTACCAGTTTGCTTCGTAAAGATGTCTGCGGATTCTTTAAAGCTGACGCGGTCGCCGCGCACTGTGTGGGTTGTTGGTACTTTCTGGTGAAAGTGGGGGCGGGGATTGGGGGGTTGGGGAAGGGACCTTTGATCACGCCTACAGCGCTTGGGTCCATGGCAATAGCGGCGGTATACTCGGCGCAAGTCTCATAGGAAGTGAAATCCCACTTCTCATCCCCACTGCCCCAGTACCCCACCGGATCCTGCTGAAACGCCATCTGGACCAGCTGCATGAACGCGCCGTTCAAGATATGCACACCCTTGATATCCTTCTTCGTCTCCAGGTAGGCTTTGATCTCAATCATGGGGTCTTTCGGCGGAAGATCGCCGAGCTTGAGCTTCGTGTAATCCAGCGCCCAGTCCGAGGCGATGTAGCGAGGGACTTTTTCCGCCTCTGCGGCGTCGATGAGGATCTTTTGGCTTTGCACCATGAAGTCGTTGGGGCCCAGGTAGGCGCAGATGACGACGTCGCTGCCTTGGACGGCTTTTCGAGCGGCGGCGGGGTCGTCGCTGGGGCCTTGCAGGATGGTGACGCGCGGGTCTGAGGAGAGGTCAGGTGATAACTTGGATTGGTCTCGACAAAAGCCTCGGATGTTGGCTTGAGGATATCCTAGGACTGCTTTGGCGATTAGTTGGCCTAGCTTGCCTGTGATGCCGGCGATGGCGACGGTAGACACGGTGGAAGAAGACATTCTGAGGATGATGTTTGAATTCAAAGAAGATTTTATGTAGCTTCTGCCTTGGGGCATAGTCTAACTTATAAGTATTTGCAAATTCGATGGAATTCGTCCGTCGAGGTTTGTCCGTCGAGGTTTGTCCGTCAGATTCGTCCGATGCGTCGCTATAGATTTCCATCCGACCGGATGAGAGATTACATGATGGTTTTGCCCAACCCAACTGTCATAATTGAAGAATACTTGGCTTTGGGTCACACGGGGAAGTTTCGCAGTAGCCGGCGCCTTCCGGAGCAATCGCCCTGCCCTTCCAACAGAAAGGCTGAGCCAGTGATTGTGAAGCCACGGCATTTCATTCCCAGCGAATTCCACCGCGGGTAAAAGTTGTGAGATAGGACGATTCGTAATTGAGACGGAGAAAGACAGTTCGAAGCCGGAAAGTGAGGAAAGACCGAATAAAAGGATACATCGATAATGAGCAGAGAGCTTACCTTGCGCGAGAAAAGTGAGAAAAGTGCTCAAAGAAGAGGCACAATTTCGATAAGAATTGCGTTTTGTTATGTACAATATCTGCTGAAGCCCTGACGCCGTCACTTTGTTGTTGCTTTGTTATGTGCCAACGAGCTCTATAATACAAGACAGCCGCCACCCTCTCGTCATATCCCGCTGGATCATAGCCATGGACTGGCACGCACACGGAAAAGCAGCTAGCCAAAAGGTATGCAACCCAACTTAGCAACGCTCGAGCAGATATTGGTAGGAAAGACCCGCAAGGAAATTGTATAACGGACAAGGTATCTCTCAAAGCAAATAGTAGTATTAGATAGATTGTAGCAATGCGGCAGAGGTATAGGGAGCAGGAACCAGCCTGGCCGTCCACTTGCACACGCAAAGCAGATTAGAGTTTGTGTCTGTACGTATGTAGCCGGATCAGCCTTGAGAGTGGAGGAAGTGGTATCTTTAAAAGCCGGGACAGCCGGTAAAGGTAGAAAGGGCCGTGACATCGTCAGGTCGAGCGACAGGAAGGGAGGGAGATCAATAAGCGGCCTCCATTTCGAGCGGATCTATGCCTTGGGAGGACATAGTTGGAGTGCTAACACTTGTCCCAGAGGCGACGGCCTCTTCGTACCCAACAAGGGCTTGCGCGTGGAGCTTGAAAGATTCTCCCATGAGCTTGGTGATCCTATTAACGGAATCAGTATTCATCTCCACTACAACATTCAAGGAACAACTCACCCCCACACAACTACTTCATCAAGCATGCTTCCCCATAATCGAGCGACTGTCGAGCTGAGCTTTGAGCCGTACATTGAGCCATAGGCATCGACCGAGTCATCGTCGAAAAGATTCCTTATTTTGTTATACATAGCGAGCTCTTCCTCATTGGCCGGTTCCTCGTCATGCTCTAGCCTATACAGCCAGAGACTAAGGATGACCATGAGGTCTAGACCACACAAAGGATGCTCGACGCTCCAGTTGGTAGCGCAAGTCCTGCCGACCCATTTAATGCCTTGTAATGCAACAATCTCGATGCAGTTGAAGCATTCCTGAATGACTTTAATCATCTCTTGCGATCTCTTAACCTTATCCCTTGCGGTGCTCATTGCGGCAGCGACTTCGTAGGAGTCGTGGTACCGAAGCGCTTCTTGTATGGACTTCAAGTCAACCTCTAACCTCGCACGAGTATTGCGATATACGGCCATGGCGTTGAATATCAATGGGTGGCCTTTGTGGGGTGCGCTAAGTTGCACCACTATGGTCTCAGGCTCGCACAATTCAAGTGACTGTTCCCATGTTTCAAGGGCCAAACGCAATTTATATTCGGTAACGACGTCCTGTAGAGCTTCGAAGCTGCGCTTGTGGTACCACACTTCGAGGAACAAGGCATTGATCATGACTCTGGTGGCGAAAGCGCTGTATCGGGTCGCTTCGCCTTGGAAGAGGGAATCGTGGGCTTGTCGGACGGTTATGATTGTTGAGGCCGTCAAGCTTTCCCGCCATGATTCTTCATCCGTGATCTCGAGATTCCATAATGACTCCGAGGACGGAAGTTCCAAGGAGTCGAATTCGTTAAAGCTGATCGCTGGTGTGTGATTGTATGTCAGCGTCAGCATGCCAAAGAATATATAGACAGCGTAATATGTTCGCCTGCAGCCTTCATCTTCGACCCACTCTTGATGACTAGGCTGTGCGCCTTCTCTTGCTTCCGATCGGTTCTTTAACTCGTATCGATTACCAGCTACCATCTTCTTTGTGTTAGTAAACCACAGCATGACCGTTTGTCAATGAACTTACATTGGCAAGAAGACTTTTTATTGAACAAGCCCATTCTAGTCCTTTCGGGTCACCGCTCCAGCTTGCAAAGATCATGTTGAGTAGCGTACTCTGCATTGTCCATAACGGACACTTGCGCGAGCTGAAGCTTTCCTTCTTCTGTAGGAATTGATTGACAAGCGCTTTCGATCCTATATGGAGCATGAACGCCTTTTCTTGGTTAAAGCTGTAGAGTGCCCCAATAGACAGCACGCTGAGAAGCAATGCTGGGGATACTTGGCTCGGACTGAATGACTCGGGATGCAGGAACGGCAAGTGATGATGGAAGAGGTTAAAGTATGATGATAGATACGCATTGATGTCGCCGCGCGTTTGGAGCTGGAGGTTGGTTGCTATCGTGCGGTCGTCGTCATGTTTTCTCATGTTTTCTTGAAGTACGTTGTACTCGTCATCCGACTGGATCTGCGGGGCCTTGGGCGATGTCAGAGTCTGGCTGGGGCCAGGCGAGCGTCGATAGTCTACCGGTGAAACTGGTCCAGTCATGAATGGGTAGGGTGAAAGTCCGTTTGGTGTTGCTGGTCCAGACATGGGCATGGAATTTGTCAACGACTGAAGTGCAGGAGCGAGGGCGTCACTGGCGGAAGGATTTCTCTCCATCATCGGAGGCAGCTGGTTGGGATGGGGCTGGACGGTACTGGCGCTAGCGAAGGAAAGCTGTGATAATTGAGAATCTTGCGAGCCAGAAAGGCTGGAGGAGATTGAATGAGCTTTGGGTTCAATTACCGATTGTGACATGAAATTTTCCCACGGCATCTGCGGTAACGGCAATGCGCTCGAAAGATAAGGCACGGACGAGTCAAACATGGTGGTATGGTCGGGGGAGTAGGGCGTCGCAGCCTCATCAATCTCGTTTTGGTTGGCCATGGCGGCAGTAGCTTTGTGATGAAGGTCGGTCATCAACATCGCAGCAGTCTCGAGATCAACCATACCATCACTGCTTGCTTCTATTTGTTCCATCGTCGCTGCATCCAACTCGATGGGTCGCTTTGAAGCACCAGCCGGTCTGGGTGCAGCCTTTGCGCCCGGTCGTCGCTTGACTTCGCTGTGGAGAGGAATGCCTCCATCTTTGGCATGCACGGTGCGATCGTGTCGTAGAAGAAGGTCTCGCCGTACGAAGGTACTCCGGCACTTGAGACATTTGAAGGGTCGCTCTTTGGTGTCTGCGCGCGATGGAATTAGCCATTTGGCCACAGGAATCCCACGACCCCACCATGAACCATCAACCCCTCGAACCCCACGATAAACTAATGCTCGGAGAAACTTACGCGATCTTTCATGTCTGCTACGATGTTCGCTCCGACTGAACGCTCGATTACAGAATTGGCATTTGTATTTCTTCTCCGGCACCACGGATGCTTTTCGATTTGGAGTCGGTGCGGATGCGGTCGGACTGGTGGCTGTGGCAGCAGCAGGCATGTTGAAGTGCTTGGGGGGGGTTGTCGGTGAGATCAGGTTTGGTCTCTGCAAAGAAGAGTATCTGATCTAGATACGAGATCGACGATGGTTTGAATAGATTCCAGAAATTGTTCGTCGTTCATCCCTCGGTGTCGGTGAGAAAGGTTTCTGGGGCAAAGGGTCGAAAGTACTACAGTATTCGTACTTTGCAGCTACGGTTAGTGCTCGCGTAATTAATCCGCGCTGTAAAATGTCGTCTGCGTGGTATTTTGCTTGGTTTATTCGATTTCTATTCCAAAGATGGTATGTTTGAAGGTATTGAGATGCTTGAATAACGGTTATCCTATCGATGGTGCTGGAGGGCCAGGTGTTTTGGAATTTTGGAGGGGTCACATTATTATTCCATCACAAAAGGGGCTTCCCCCGCGATATGCCAATATCCCTCTTCCCGTACTGAATTTCAGGTGTGGCTGCTTTTACCCAGGGATTCTCGACCCCTTCCTTTGATATCTCCTAGCTTATGTCCGTGTATAACAGAAACTTGGCAGGTAGTGCAAACTTATTACTTCACCCTTCAAAGTATTCTATCGTGAAATGTCATCCAGCTGTCAACCCAATCCGTCAAGGCAGTGGAGCCACGCGACAGACCGCTAGCATTTTGAGAATCAAGTTACGAAAACGCTAGGAATTATACAAAAGCATTTCTCCAAAGATCTACCAGATGGTATCAGAAAGCATAAATGTGAAGGACCACCGAAGACCTCATGTAGTACTTGGCCATATCTTCCACCAATTTAAAATTGGACAGTTCCGAAGGTACAGGTTCCAGTGACAATCCTCACTACCAATGCTCGCCGATGATGAAAAGAGCGATAAGTCCAACATGACTATAGCTGACGGTGCTGGGCATTCGCAGGATGGACAGAAAAGTGGCGAGTGCTCCATCGCGACCGCGACGATGCACAGAAACCAAAGATAGCGGCCAACTGTTTTGCATGCCTCACGTCCATACAAAGCATACGAGGCTTGAGCCACACCCAGCACGACGTTAATTGTAATGTCGACGCCGCTTTTCGAAGCTGAGTTTAGTGGTGATGTATCCATACATGAGTAGTGCCGTGGCGGGACCAGTATCTTTCCACAAGCCCCTCCATTCCGTACTTTGGCCTCGTTTACTTTACCGACCGTGGCACAACCGTGGGACGGATCTCTCCCTCCCGATGCCACCCACTCACTACCTTATGGATATGTACGAGTACTGTACTACTGTCAGAGACGCAGCTTGTCAGTGACTGTCTATCAAAGTATCGCTGCCCACTCACATCCTGAATTACTCACATCAGATGGTTTGACTTCATCATGGATTACGTTACTCGTACTGGAGGTGTAGATAGGGCCCGATCCAAACATCCAAACATCCAGCAAGAGGGACCATCCGATTTCCGCCCGACTTCCCCGGACCCAATGCCATTGAATCCACGACTAGAGAGTTTTAGCTGCTTCACATCCCCTGTTTGTCGCGTGGCCGGTTGGACAGGAGCTGAACGAAGGTCTTACTCATTCAGAGAGAGAGAGCACTGTGGTAGATCAGAACATTATGGACTACATACTCCCCGTGGAGCTGCCGTATTCGTCTTGGGGGCCATAGCCTATCATAATCCACATGAGATATTCGATGTTCTCAATGTTCCGACAGCGGTGTGTAACAAACAGACTGTGGGAGACGAAGATGCCGAGAAGCAGAAACCCCGTTAGATCCGGCATCTCCAATCCAGCGCTTTGGTGCTTCCGTTTCCGCGCGCAGAACCTAGCCAATCA